>BNJU01001528.1_pt1 | contig 59890 bp, 69 predicted proteins | sample 8539281 | NCBI WGS metagenome assembly BNJU01 (sample SAMD00202456, study PRJDB9452) | human saliva metagenome | isolation source: human saliva | place: Japan
GTTTTAAATTCCTCAAACACAAAAAAATACTACTTAATCTCCATCTCCAATACTTTCTGTATCACCTTCTCCAAACTCTCATCAATTTCGTCATCAGCCAAATTAGAAAAATTGTTCCAATTTTTCAATTTTTCTCTTTTCTCAAGTTTATACGCCTTTTAGAATCAATTATAATCGAGTTATTCGTTACATCTTTTAATCCAGCAATATATGCTCCTAATAAAGTGGTACTTCTATTTAAAGCCTCCTGTTCCGCCTCAAGTTCTTCTTTTGATTTGTTCACTTAAAGTTTTCTCTTTTTCTTCTACTTTAGGAGTATTTTCTATGATTTTTGTATCTTTTTTGTGATTTGACTTCTGTTTTTAGTTTCTTCCAAAATTATCGATTCCTTTTTTCAGATTTTCTGAAGTGAATCTAAACTCTAATAAATCTATTTTTCCCTTTTTTTAACTTTAAGAACTTTTGAAATCCTCAAAAAAATTCACTTAATTCTTCAGTAGCAATTTTAAGAACTTTTTTTATCAATTTCTGACATCCTATATTTTTGGAGGAATGTTCAATAATTCCCCTAAATGCATCTATTTTCACTTTCCATATTCCAGTATTTTTTTAAATTGTTTCAATCTACGATAAATTTCTTTTGCTATAATTGGATTTTAAAGAAATAAATTCATTTAACTCAAATCGAGTAAAACTGTTAATAAGATTATTTAGTAAAAATTTAAACTCTTCGTTAATTTTTTTATCACAATTACTTTTTTCTTTTTAAAATTTCATATTTCGTAAATAAAACAAAATTAATAATTCTATCATCTGTTTCTATTCTAATGCTTAAATTCAATAATTTTTATACAATTGTTCAAGATTTTTGAATAAACCTTAATTCCCCTTGCGTCCAAAGTTTACCATTTTTTTCGCAAATCAGAAAATTCTAATTTAATCTCATTTATATCTTTATTTTTTTAACTTACTACAAATAGCCATTAATAAATTAATTTCAACTCCGCTAAAATTTTTTTAGTGCTACAGAATTAAAATTATTATGATATTTTACAATTTCATTCATAAAAAGTCCCCTTTTTTTCTTTGATATATTTATTATATCACAAATTAGGGTACTTGTAAAATAATAAGACCCCTTTATTTTTGTGGAAAAATAACATTTTTTTCCTTGATTACATCTAGGATATTAAGCATTAAAATTCCTATTAAATAAAAAAAGTACCCTTATACGCCCCAAAAAGTACCCTTTATCATATAATCAAACCCTTTATTTATGAGTTGTTGCGGACACCTAAAGATATAAAATATTATAAAAGACGTAAAAAGTCTTTTTATAATATTTTTAAAAAGAACAAACACATTAAGTATCACACAATTTTTTTCTTGTTATTAAATACTTTTATAAATTCTAACAAATCCAATAAAACTCACCCTTCCATCAAAAATCTCCTTAAATAAACCTCCGTTCCCTTATTGAATTTCCACACTAAAATGGTATGGCAGAAATAAACAAAACATATTGACAAATACAAAAAGGGAAGTCTTCTTGATTTCCCTTTTTATTTTTTTAAAAATTTTTATGCTTATTTGTAAAAACTTATTTTTAGTTTTGAGAACAACTTCGGTTGTTCTTTTTATTTATCAAAAAAATCCCTATTTTCAATTTTTAAGACCATTTACAAAACGTTTTAAGACCATCTTTAATAATACCCTACCTTTTACATCAAAAAAATCAAACTTTTGTAAATATGACCACTTTATAACCAAATAAGAGCCTATTAAAAATATCTCCTCATATTAAACTTAAAAATTTTCTAAAAAGAAACAATTAGTGACAGCATTTATCAATGGTAAATCTAATGAAGATTTGATAAAATCGTTGATGGATAACGCAGGAATGGAAAAATTCTAGATTGGGATTGCAGGTTGGAAAAGAGCTGACACCTGAGCAGATTAGTGGACTGTCTAAAGATTTAACTATTATAAATATTTTTTTCTATGTCCTACTTCTAACGCTAATACTACTAAATTTTCATCTTGGATATTTACAATAACTCTGTAATCGCCTATTCTGTATCTCCATTGTCCTTTTCTATTTGTTTTTCAACATTTTTTTCCTTTACTGCGTGGATCTTTTTGCAATATTTTTCTAAATAAATTTTTTTATTCTCTTTTTACAAATTCATCTGTTCTAGTACACAAATAAATCTTCTTATTTTCGAGTATTTACTTATTATAATTTTTATCATTTATTGACTTTTGTTCTTATAAATTACATAATATAAGAACAAAAAGATGGTGATATAAATGGTTTAAAAGGAAACTTTTATATCTTGACAGATAGAATAATACTTGGTATAATTGTAATATAAATATTGAGGATAAAAAAATGCCTACATTATCATTGAGAATGGAAAAAGAAGATTTAGAATTTTTAAAAAGAATATTCAAATATAAATAATCTTAACATGTCATCCTTTTGTTCATAACTTAATTTTTAGACAAAATATATGATGAAATAACTGAGGAAGATGAAAAAAGAATATTGAAAAAGATGGGAAAAATCAAAATCTGAAAAAAACTCTGATGCTGAAGACGTATTCAAAAAGGCTAGGATTATAATGGAAAAATTTTTATGAAGTAAAGTTTACTGAATCTGCAGAAAAAGATCTAAAAATTAAATAAATCAAATAAAGCAATTGCTAAACTTCTAAAAATGGATTTTCAGAAAATTTAATAGGTACACAGATCCAAAGCAAAGAGGAAAAGCACTAACAGGAAATTTAAAAAGGATTATGGAGATATAGAGTAGGCTCCTATAGAATCGTAGCTGAAATAAAAATGATATTTTTATTAATATTAGGTTAAAGATACATTAGGAAAGAAATATTTTTTTAATATATTTTTTGTAACAAATGTTTGACATCTATACATTTTACTCTGTCAAATTTTTTCAAATTAATTGACAATTTTTAAAAAAATGATATATTGGTGACAATTAATTAACCTGTTATGTACAGGTCGTTCAACGGTAACACTATATAATGATGTAGATAAATTTGTTATGAAAAGTCCGAATAAACAAGTATTACATGCGAAAAATTGTCGACATTGTCAGTCGTACTTCTCAATATTATAAAAATTAAAGAGTAGACTTAGGATAATGATATAATTTAAGATCGGAATCTGTTTGACATATTTCCTTACGAATATAAAAATACTGTCTAATAAAGAAAAACGAGTGCGAAATATCTTTGAAAGAGTATAGCTATAAATTAAAGATTAGTTTTTATATCAGAGGGATGTACAATTGAGAAACTATTCTGTACTCATCTAAGTATACGAAGAACCACAAATTGATGATGAATTGATGTGATGATGAAAAAAATTGTGTGAACAATTCAAAATAAATATTTAGTTTTGCCGAAATTGAAAAAAAGGTAAAAATCGAAATATCATTGTCAAGAAAGATTAAATTTTCTAAAAATTGATATTAGGCTGTGTCTGAAAACTCAAAAATCTATGTTATTTTTTTAATGTTTTTTTGATTTTATAAATTATACAAATCCGATAAATCAGTATTTATTATTTCTGATTTTAGAAAAATTTGTTAAAAATTCATCATTTGGAGAGTTTTCAGACACGCCCTAAACTAAAGAAGTAAAATTTCAAAATTATACGAATACATTAAAAATTGTTGGAAAGACTTTTTGTACAAATTATCGAAAAATAATGGATGGGCAATGTTCTTGAAAATGTTTGAATATATGCTGATGTTTTTTTAGGGAAGAAATTTTTAAAAATAGATAAGTGGTTTCCGTTATCAAAAACTTTCAGTAAATATAGAAATATTAAAGAAAATTTGAAATTATCAGATGAAAGTATGAATGTGAATGCTGCGGAATCAAATCTGACAGGAATTACAATGCAGCATTGAAAGAGAAGATGGAAAAACAATGCTGAAATATTAAAAAGAAGAAAAACAGGACAAGTATTGCTCGGAGAGATTGATAAATATACCTGGCTAGTCATGTGCAGGTACTTTCTAGGAAACTCTCGCTTCTAAAAACGGAAATAGTTCACTAGAAATTGGAGGTATTTAAGATAGTGTTGAATGTTATATTACAAAGGCTTCGACTGATTTTCAGTATTCATATATCTTATCGAAGAACTGCAGTAGATTCTTTTTACTTTAAACACGCTGGAAAATGGAAGAAAGAATATATTTGCATAGATGTTGGAGGTAAGAATAAAAGGAAAAAGGGCGAATTTCAATTATCGAAATACATAGACAACCCTATTTGTGTCAATTTAAACCCGGCGGTAGAGCCAGATTACTTATGTGATGCTCGTAATATGCCATTTGATAATGAATATGCTGATATAATTATCTGCTCGGAAATGTTGGAACATGTTGATGGTGTTGATGATGTACTTAAGGAGATCCATCGTGTTCTAAAACCAAATGGGAAAGTTTATATTTGTGTTCCGTTTTCTATGCATATTCATTCTGTTCCTTACGATTACGGTCGATATACTGAGTGTTTGGGAGCGACACTTGAATAAGTTTGGCTTTAAGATTTTGGAATTGGAAGAACAAGGGGGATATTGGGCGACAAAATTGAATATGAATAAGCGGTTTTTAAAATGTTTTCGAAGAAGAAACAAATATAATCCGTTTTTAGTGATAGTATATCTTGTTTGTGTAATTCTGCGTATATTATGGTTGGTGCTTGAGAGTCTTGATCCTATGAAGGAAGTAGGTTACACTACAGGTTATGGTATTGTAGTTAAAAAAATAGAAGAAAGGATTTGGAAATGAAAATTGGATTTATTGCAGAAGCGTATCCTCCTATGTCTGGTGGTGTTGCAACATCAGTGAGGCGAGTATCAAAAGAATTGGTAAAAGCTGGGCAAGAAGTTGTTGTTTTAACATTTGACAATTTGAAACCTGTTTTTGAAGACGATTTTTGGTATGAAGAATATGATGAGGGAGTACACATCTATCGTGTAGGTCCTTTTTTTCTAAAAAATGAAACTCTCAAGGATTTGCCTAATGAACTTAGTGAAAAGTATCAAGCTGTGCTACGCAGAAGGGCATATTGTCAAATGTTAGCTTTGTTGAAAAAAGAAAATGTAGATATTCTTCTTTCTTTTTATCTGCTTAATAGTGGGTGGATTGCTCAAATGTTGGCCAATGAACTTGATTTACCCTGTGTTGCAGGTGTAAGAGGAAATGATATTGGAAGAAACATTTTCCATGTATCGCGATTTGCAGTAATTAAATGGGTGGTTGATGAAGCAGATGCTATAGTTGCTGTAAATGAGCATTTGCGTTATAGAACAAGCGTTGCTTTCAAGGAAATTCGTAAAAAAAAATAATTACAATTTCTAATGGATTTGATTACAATAATCTTGACACAGTAGAATTGCGCGATAGAGATATAATTAAAAGCTGGGGTTGGAATGAGAATGACTTGATCCTAACTTTTATTGGTAATCTGCGTGAGAAAAAAGGTGTTGCCGTTTTGTTAAAAGCATTGAGTAAAGTTAATGCCTCCAATGTTCATGTCCGTCTCTTAGTTGTTGGCCCTGTTATTAGTGGCGCGGAAAAAGTAGCTGTTGGTCATATTTGGAATCATCTTGTTGAACAAAATATCATTCGCTATACTGGCCAGATCCCTCGTGATTTAGTTTTTTCGAACGTCTCTGTTGCAGATGTTATTTGTATTCCTAGCCTTGATGACGGAATGGCGAATGGTTTGCTTGAAGGAATGGCAATCGGTTTATGCCCTATTACGACAACGGTCTTGAGAGATGTAGTTGACGATAAGGTTCATGGATTAGTTGTTGAACCGGGAGATGTTGAAGGATTAACTAAGGCTTTTGAAGAATTGTACAACGATAAGTCATTGATAAGGAAGTACGGCGAATGTTCACGAGAGCATATACGTAATGATTTTAAGCCAGAGTATGAAGCTGAAAAATACATTGAGTTATTTACAAAAATTTTGGAGGAAAGAGATGAATATACCACTTTATAAACCGTATTTGCCTATTGAAATCCGTGATTTTTCTGTGGATGCAATGGACTGCGGATGGCTTGGATACGGGAAAAAAGCTCAGGAATTGGAAGATATATTTGCTCAACGATTTGGAGGATGGTCTTTAGCGGTTACGAGTTGTACCTCTTCGTTATATTTGGCGGCACGGTGTATGAAAAAAAACGATACTGATGAAGTAATCATTCCAGCAATAACTTTTGTGAGTACCGGCATGGCATTTCGTAATGCTGGTTATACTGTTATTTGTGCAGATGTAGATAAACAAGGATTGCTTTCAATTGACAGTGTTAAAGCTGCCATTACACCTAACACAAGAGCAATTGTTGCCGTCCATTTATATGGACAGCGAGTGCATCTAGATGAACTACGCCAACTTTGCGATGAACATGATATTTATCTGGTGGAAGATTGTGCCCATAGAGTAGCTCTTAATGATGAATCTCATCTTGGTGATTTTTGTTGCTTTTCTTTTAATGTTATGAAAGAGCTGCCATCAGGAGAAGGAGGACTCCTTTGGGGAAAGGATCCAAAGTTTGAAAGCATGGCAAGAGAGTTTGCAAATGTTGGGTTAGCAGAGAATACTGTACAGAGAACATCCTCTTTAAAACATTGCAACTATTTGTTTGGGTCACAGCATGGATTGAAATTTTTGCAAAATGATATAATTGCGAGCTTAACACTGAAGCTTTTGAGGCTCTTGGATAGTAATCGTAGTAAACGTAAAATAATTTTTGAAAAATACCTCACTGTATTATCAAATTATCAAGAATTTTATCCCTTTACTAGGGATGATGATGATTCTTGTCTGATGTTTGTTGTCCGTTTGGAAGAACAATATGTGGATGATTTCCGTAATTTTTTGGCCCAGCGTGGTATTGCTACAAGCCATCATTATCCAAGTCTTTCGGGACATCCATTGTTCGAAAAGCACGTATCTTGTCCTTTTAGTTTACAATATGAAAAAGAGATTATAAGTCTGCCTTGCTTTGTGGAAATGACTGAAGAACAGTTTGAAATAATCAGCAATGCAATTACAGTTTTTGCCATTCAAAAAGGTTTTTCCAAAAGACTTTAGCAGCAGCTCTGATAAATAACATCTACAATTGCTATCTAAATCTAAAGATATGGTGAGAAAGGAAATAAAAAATGATTAAAGACTTGTTTAATAATCTTATTTTTCCTATAATTACCACCGCAATTGGTGCTGCTATTGGTGGATATTCCGCATACAGAATTGCTAGAGGACAGTATTTCACAGACCGACTTAATGAAGCTATAGGATCCATTTTTCTTTTAAAAAAGACCGCGGATAGAATATATGAGAAAAGTAAAAGAATAATAGAATATATAGAGGCACTTGAAATGAGAGAATATATAGAGAAGATTGATGAAGAAGATACGTCAAAAATTTACGGAAATACATTTAGAAATTGATACTGATTCCTCGCAATTAATATACTAGTGGGAAATGTTCAAAGAAAATGTATCTTTATGTGGTTCGAAGTTTATATGCAAAAATTTGGAAACACGAAAAAAATATTGAGATTCTTGGAGATAAATTCTCAAAACTCTCGTTTAAGCTTCAAAGATATATAAAATTATGTAAATCTTTCAAGAAAAAAATACGATGATAAAGCAAAAAGAAGAATTTGAGCTTTATAGCTTTTTGAATTCTAACGATTCAAAGTGGCAATTCAGAAAAAGCTGATTCGTATCTCAAGGAAATCTCGGACTTATGCAAAAAAATTAGTGAAATCTACGAGAATCTTGAACGAAATATGTTGAAAACAAAAAAATTTTTTTCATTTAAGATAGTGTGATTGGAATATAACAGTAAAGGATGAATGAATAATGATTAAGTACGGTAATGATTATATTTTAATAAAAAATATTCGGGAGGAAAATATCTCAAAATGTGTAGAGGCTCGTCGTATAAATCAATCGAGTTTCTTTGGAAAGGGAGTTTCGGATACAGAATCAGAAAAATGGATTCGACTACATGCTGAAAACTCTAATAACATCTTGTTGGAGATTATTTATAGACCATTGGATTGTTTTATCGGTACAATTGGTTTTGTTAAACAAAATAATGAAATAGAAGTTGGCAGATTATCTCTCTATTCTCCTGCTATAAAAGAATTAATCCGTGCAGGTGTAAATCCAAAACGATTACATAAAGTTATGCAAATGGTGTGCGGACTTTCTATTGATTACCTATTCAAGCATACTGATGCAGAATTGCTTTTTTGTAATGTGTTAGAAAATAATAGACATTCAAATGCATTGTGTACACAATTACCAGGTGGTATTCCACAAAAGATACAACAAGAATTTGAAGGCATTCCTCAAAATGTTCTGCACTATGAGCTTACAAGAGCAGAGTATTTGGAACGGAGTAAAAAATGAAAATAGACTGTTTATTTTACTTACATAACACTTTTGAGAATAACCATTATGCTCTTGCTAGTTTTGTGCAAACGATGCAGAATCAAGGTGTACAGTATTCATTCGTTGCAAAGCGATTCATGGATAATAGGTTTTCCTCTATTTTAAATCAGGCATATTGTATAGAGGTGAAAAACTTACCTCTTTGGGATAGTTTTTGGCAAAAATATGGATTGTTTCATGCCATTTATGATGGCAATTCTTCATTAGCTATGTGTATGGCAGCATATATGTTTAATGTTCCTTTTGTTCTTTCTTTTCATGGTGGATATGATACGAATCACAAAATATTTCTTCCTGAAATGAAAGATAAAATTCGTTGTTGTGTAAAACATTCTTTTTATACAACAGTCGTATGTAAATCGGACAAAAAAGCACTGATTTCTCTCGGTTGCCCCGAGGAAAAAGTCCTCATCGCACCGCCAGCAATAGATCTTTCTATACTGCCAAAACCTTGCAAGGAAGACAATAAAAGAATTTCCGTTGTAGGTAGGTTTATTGAAAAAAAGGGCATAGATATAGCCATTCAAGCACTTGCTTTAATAGACCCTGAATTTACACTTGATATTATTGGAGATGGTGAACAGAAAGAATTATTGTATCATATTGCAACAGTTCATGGATTACAAGATAGAATTCGATGGCATGGAGAACTGCCCCTTGAAAAAGTCCTCGATCTAGTTGCAAATAATACTTTTTTTTGGCATCCAGCAAGGAAAGCCAGCGATGGTAATGCTGAGGGTATTCCACAAATATTAATTTATGCACTGGCACTTCAGAGGATCTGTATTGCTTCAAATAGCGGTCATATTAGCGATTTATTATATGATGTAAGTGGCACAGCACTTATTGAACAAAACAATCCAGAAGAATTAGCAAAAGTTACTTTAGCTATGGTAGATAAAAAAAAAGCTATTGATAGAGATGAAATTACACTACTGTACAGTGTGGAAAATCAATTAAAGAATTGGTTAAATATTTACAAGCTCTTATGAGCTAGGAGGGAGGGATTTGGTATACGTTTATCTGATGAAGCCGTTTATCAGGAGTTTCAAAGTGAAAATGTACAATCCATATTAAAAAATATTGAACAAAAATTAAAAACAAGCTTTACTGCAGTTGAACTGAAAAATTGGGGTGGGCAAGGAATAATAATTTATTTGGAATGTCCTCTCTATTATTATAAAATTTGTGCTAAATTACCACATTTTAAGGCTTCGGGTTTGATGGAGGCAAAACATGCAATTTTAAAAGAAGCATTAATTAATGAAGCTCTTACCAGTCATGGTGCTGATTATGTTCCTCGATTGTTGTGTTATTCCGATGATGGAACATACTTTGTCAGAGAATATTTAGATGGTAGTTTATTAGATAAAGAGATCAGAGATGCAATTCCGGAAGAACGAATTAAACTAGCTTATTTGGAATGGGAAATGGTTACTAAAGCATTTAATACAATTCATGAGAATAAAAACAACCTTATGTGATTCGTGATTTAAAAGCAAAAAATATTATTCTTTCACCTGGGAAGGACAAACTTTTTCTGATTGATTTAGGAAGTTGCCGTAGAGAAGATAATATGATTTCTAGACGAAAATTAAAAATATGGAATCGTTTTGGAAGTGGACAGTTTCTGCACTGGCCACTTGAACAACTAACAGAAGACAAAAATAAGTGCTCTAAAAAAGTAGACTATTTTGCTTTCGGTGTTTTAATGTATGAAACTATATTTAATTATAGACCATACACCAATAAGGAAAAGATACTTCCAGTAGCAAAAAAGAAATATGCAAAAGAATACGAGATAGCAAAAAATGAAATCCAGAAAGCTGTTAAGGCTGATTATTTGCCAATAGAACTTGCTGAACTAATGATTCATACACTACATCCAGAGCCTGAAAATCGTTTTTTTAAAGAAATGACAAGACAATGAAAATCATTCTTTTAAGACATTTAGATACAATATACTCTCGTGAACATCGAATTTGTGGACAAACGGATTGTGACACCTTACCAAATGAAAAGTTAATTATTCCAGATGAAGTAATGGAAATTTTGGATACTGAAAAGTTTAAGATATATACATCACCATTAAAGCGCTGTTTAAAAACAATAAAACACTTTCAGGAGAAAGAGAATTGTTCTGATACCATTCTCGTTCCAGAATTCTCCGAAAGAGACTGGGGTCCCTTGACAGGAATGACAAAAATAGAAGTATTACAACAATATGGTATGGAACTTAGATCATTGCGTAATACACTTTCAGGTATTGAAACAGATGAAGATTTTTCTACTCGTGTTTATCAAGGTATCAAGAGAACTGTTTTAACCGACGTATCTGCAATGATAATAGTTACCCATCAAGGGTGTCTGCATATTTTATGTGAGTTTTTTGGGATAGAATATAAAAAGTTCCAACCAGGTGAGTTTGTGCTAATAGAAAAGTGAAATAATGAAATGAAATATGTATGAAAAGTTTTTTGTTGCACGATAAAAAGTAGAAAAGTTGAAAAAATAGAAAAATAAGGTTGAAATACGAGCCTAAAACTATCTTAATTTCTTCGTTGGAATGATTGATAGAAAGGTCTTATGGAAGTTAATTAGGCTGTGTCTAAAAACTCAAAATCTATGTTATTTTTAGTGTTTTTAATTTTTATAAATTATAAAAAAATCATGATAAAATCAGTGTTTATCATTTTTTTGATTTTTGGAAAAATTTGTTAAAAAAATTCATCATTTTTGAGAGTTTTTCAGACATGTCCTAATTTAATAAAAAGTTTATTAAAACAATTTGTATAAATCTCAACACTTTAGTAGTGGGAGTATCAGAAAAAATAAGAGGTGATTCAAATGAAGAAGATTTCTCATTCAACCCTTATGAGCATATTAGTTACAAAACGCAAAGAGAAAAATTTGACTCAAGCACAACTTGCCACAGTCGTTAGAATGAATTGTTCAATGATTGCTCGTATGGAGAATGGCGAATATATACCAAATCTTAATCAGCTGGAATCTCTCGGTGATGTGTTAGGTTTTGAGTTAACTGACTTGATTGAAACCGAAACTGTGCTACTAGAGAAAGCCACACTGAAGATGCCCTTGGTAGATAGAGTTTACAATATTGCTGTAGCTGGAACAGGCTATGTTGGTCTTTCCATTGCTATCCTTCTAGCACAAAATAATCATGTTACCGCCATAGATATCATTCCTAAAAAGGTTAATATGATTAATAATCGCAGATCGCCTATACGAGATGACTATATAGAAATGTACCTTCTGAAAAAAAATTGGATTTAACCGCAACGCTTGATGGCGAAGCTGCTTACAAAGATGCTGACTACGTTGTCATTGCTGTTCCGACCGACTATGATAGTCGCAATAATTTTTTTGACTGCTCAACGGTTGAAGCTGTTATCGAGGTAGTTTTAAATACTAATCCAAATGCCATCATAGTCATTAAATCCACTGTCCCTGTTGGATACACTGAGCATGTTCGTGCTAAGTATAACACACGAAATATTATCTTCAGTCCTGAGTTCCTACGTGAATCAAATGCTTTGTATGATAATCTTTACCCTTCTCGTATCATCATATCATGTGATAAAAGTACAGACAAAGCCGCTCATACTTTTGCTGGACTCCTTCAGCAAGGTGCTATCAAGGAAAATATTGATACTTTGTTTATGGGTTTCACTGAAGCAGAGGCTGTTAAACTGTTTACTAACACTTATCTTGCTCTTCGTGTTTCTTATTTTAATGAGTTGGATACCTATGCTGAGACCAAGGGACTAAAAACCCAAGAAATCATAACTGGTGTTTGTTTAGACCCTCGTATTGGCACACACTACAACAATCCTTCATTTGGCTATGGTGGTTATTGTTTGCCAAAAGACACCAAGCAACTACTAGCAAATTTTTCTGATGTTCCTCAAAATATAATCTCTGCTATTGTTGAAGCCAACAAAACTAGAAAAAAATTTATCTCTGACAGAGTTCTTGAGATTATCGGAACACATGGAGCAAACAATATGAATAAGAAGAAAAATATTGTAGTCGGCGTTTATCGTCTAACTATGAAGTCTAATTCTGACAACTTTCGTCAGTCCTCTATTCAGAGTATTATGAAAAGAATCAAGGCAAGAGGTACTTCTATTGTGATTTACGAACCGAATCTCCCTGCTGATTCCACCTTCTACGGTAGTCGAGTTATTAATGACTTGAAAGAATTTAAAAAGGTTTCCCAAATAATTATCGCAAATCGCTATGATTCCTGTCTTGATGATGTTTCTGAGAAGGTTTATACCCGAGATATTTTTCATTGCGATTAATAAATACATAAGGAGGAATTTTAAATTGCAAAAAATAGATTTAAAAAACAAAACAATTCTTATTACTGGTTCTGCGGGTTTCATCGGTAATAATCTGATTCTTTCATTATTAAAAACACAGGCTCCAATCAATATTGTAGGTCTGGACAACATGAATGATTATTACGATGTAAGAATCAAGGAATGGCGTCTATCCGAAATTGACAAGTGTGTTACCGATCATCCCAACTGTACATACAATTTTTACAAAGGTGACCTTACCGATAAAGTGATAGTTGACAACATATTTGAAACACACAAACCTGCAATTGTAGTACATCTAGGTGCACAGGCTGGTGTTCGTTACTCTATCACAAATCCAGATGCTTGTACCTATTCTAACTTAATTGGATTCTATAATATTCTTGAAGCTTGTCGTCACAGTTATGACAACAGTGCAGTTGGTGTTCAACATCTAGTTTATGCTTCCTCCTCTTCTGTGTATGGGTCCAATAAGAAGATTCCTTATAGTACAGAGGACAAAGCGGATAATCCTGTTTCTCTGTATGCTGCTACCAAAAAATCAAACGAGTTGATGGCTCACGCTTACTGCAAACTGTATAATATTCCTGCAACTGGACTACGTTTCTTTACAGTTTACGGCCCTGCTGGAAGACCTGATATGGTATACTTCAGCTTTACTAACAAACTACTGAAAGGGCAAACAATTCAGCTTTTTAACTACGGCAACTGTAAACGTGACTTCACCTATGTGAATGATATCGTGGAAGGTATAATACGTGTTATGCAAGGTGCTCCAGAGAAAAAAAATGACGAAAATGGCTTTTCTATACCCCCCTATGCTGTTTATAATATTGGCAACAATAAGCCAGAAAGCCTTCTGAGTTTTGTTGATATCTTACAACAAGAACTTATTCGCGCTAAGGTGCTACCTGCAGACTACGACTTTGAAAGTCACAAAGAATTTGTTCCCATGCAACCTGGTGATGTATCTATCACTTACGCTGATATTTCCGCTTTTGAGCGTGACTTTGGCTTCAAACCAAGTACAAGCCTTAGAACTGGTTTAAGACAGTTTGCTGAGTGGTATAAGAGATTTTATAGTATATAATTACTGGAAAATTCAGAAGTAAGATGTCAATGGGATTCGGACAGGGATATTTATGGTAATCCCATAGGAAGAAAAGCAATACAGTTAGGCATAAAGGGAGAAACAGTAAAAAAATATATTATTTAGTTGTATTTTCAACAACCGTTGTTGTAAAAAGACAGCGGTTATTTTTTCTATATTGCATATAATTTGGATTTTTAAAACAACTTTTTACCCAATAGATTTTATAAAAATATTTATTTAATTTTCTAAATTAGTTCCTTTTTATTATACCTCTTTTATATATTTCTTTTAATTTATACCTTTTTAGGTACTCGCAAACAATGACAAATACAGGGATTGAATGTATTAAAAGACTACTTTTTTTACCCATATTTTTTGATATTTAAAAACGACATTTTACCCGTTTAAAAACACTTTTTTACCCACTTAATAACAACTTTTTACTCAAAAAAATCACAGTATTTAAAATTGTGGTATAATTAAATACATTAGGAGGTGTTTTTAATTGAATGAAATTGTAAAATATAGGAATGAACTGAACAAAGTGGCATTAAGAAATTTTTAAATCAAAGGAACTTGATTTATTTATTGCAATAATTAGTAGAATGAGGAATAAGGAAGAAGTTACATTTTCTTTTGATTATTTAAAAATTTAATTCAGTATGAAACTTCAAATAGTATTGAAACATTTTCATAAAGAATTAAAATCAATGTATAATAAATTGATAAAAATGTGTTTTACGGCTGGGAAACTGAAGATGAAATTGTTAGGTTCGTACTGTTTACAGAATATACAATAGATAAGAAAAATAAAACTGTTAAAGTGGGAGTTAATAAAAAAATATTCTTGGGTGTTAAATGCGATAACAGATGGGTTATTTACTCGTTTTGAACTGGAAGAGTTTGTCAGATTAAAGTCAAGCTACACCAAAGAATTTTACAGAAGAATGAAGCAGTTTAGAAGTACAGGTTTCTGGAGCGTTAATTTAGATGAATTTAAAAGATTAATGGACATTCCTGTAAATTATCGAATGTGCGATATTGATGTAAAAGTCTTAAAGCCAATACAAAAAGAACTTAAAGAAAAGTACGGATTAAAAATTCAGAAAACGTATAACACAAAAGGAAGAGGACGTCCTGCCGTGTCAGGCTTCATTTTTACATTTCTGAAAGAAGAACCACAGTCCAGAGAAATTAAGGAAGAGAAAAAAAAAATTAAAACACCTGCCGACTTTTTCATTCACAGAAAAGTCAGAATGATGGACGGAGTAACTGGAATGTTTAACACCTTGACAATAAAGTCAATAAATGAACAAAAGAATGGAATGGTAGTTGTTAAAATTCAGAATGTTGATGATTTTTATGAACAGGATTTTGCTTTTAACAGTATGGAACATTTTGAGAACTGGTTTAGAAAATATGTGATATAGGATAAGCTCATATTAACCTTGTAATAAAAAATTTTTTAATCAGGCAATGGTTTTTACCAAAAAGTTATTTAGCAAACGCTACGGGCTTAATATGACGCAATATGGACTTCATATCTTATTGTTAGCAAATTCATTTTACAAAAATATTTTTCAGGAATAATGATTTTTCTAAAATTTTTGTTGTGAGATAATACATATGTGACAAGAATATACAAAAAAAGAAAGGTTTCTGATATAATGTAAGCCAACCAAAACCACATTAAGGAGAAACCTTTCATATGAGTAGTATATCAGAAATATACCGTGTTCATCAACGGGCAATTGAGTATGTAATAAAACATAATAATAATTCAAAGGCAGCAGTGAAGTATAAGACATCACGTCAGCAGATAAAACGTTGGAGAGATAGATACGACGGTCTTCTACCAAAAAAGCAGAAGACCTAAAAGCCACCCAAACCAGCACACGCAAGAAGAAATAGAACTGGTTATGAAAAAATACAGGAAATTTGGCTATGAAGGGCTAGCAGAAGTTTATGTCAAAGCAAGAAAGGAAGGCTACAGCCGTACATACGATTCAATGTGCAAGACAATAAGGAAAATGAAGGGCAATGCCAAAGAAAACATTAAAAAGCTGCATAAAAGAAAAAAGAAGGTTGAACAGGCGAAGTACCCTGGGGAAAGAGTACAGATAGACATAAAATATGTTCCGGAAGAATGCATACAGTTTGGCACACGTGACCAGAAGTATTATCAAATAACGGCATTAGATGAATATACAAGAAAAAGAGTGTTAAGAATAGCAGATGAAAAAAGCACTTATCAGACTGCAAAGTTTCTAGAGAACTTGGAAAAGGAGCTGGGATTTGACATAAAGAAAGTTCAGACAGACAATGGGAAAGAGTTCACAAATTCTGAAAGTGATAAGAAAACGCTGTTTGAGGTGAAACTGGAGGAGAAGGGGATAGAGTACGTAACAACCCGTCCATATTCGCCATGGGAGAATGGAAAAGTGGAAAGAAGCCACAGGCTTGACAGCAAGTACTATGGAGACAAGAAATTTAAAAGCAAGGAAGAACTGTTAAGGGCAATAAGGAAATACAATACAAGATACAACAACATATCAAGAAAAGTATTAGGCTTTAAGAGTCCAAATGAAGTATTAAAAGAGTACAAGGAAAATCATTAGGTTAAAGATACATTAGGAAAGAAATATTTTTTTTAATATATTTTTGTAACAAATGTTTGACATCTATACATAATTACAAAGTAGTATTTTCATTACTATATGAATTAGGAGCAAGAATTAATGAAGTAGTTAACTTAAAGTATAGTGATATACAGAAAATTAATTACAGGGGGAAAAATCTAACAGTGGCAAAAATCAATAACTCGAAACAAAAATTTAAGGATTACAAGGAAATTGTTATGTCATCAGAACTTTATGCTCTATTACTAGAACAGCAGCTACATTTGGGATTAACAAGTAAAGACTATATTGCACGAAATTCTAGAAAAGGAAGAGCTGATGAAAATCACACAAATAGATACATGAAACGTTTATTTGAAAAGTTAGGAATTAATAAGAAATTTGCACATACGCATGTATTCCGTCACAGTCGAGCAGTACATTTACTAAATGCTGGATTATCATTGGCAGAATTAAAGAAAGTTCTTGGGCATAAAAACATAAACAATACTTTAATTTATGCTAACTTGAGTTTTTCAGATATCAATAGCAAACTTGTAAATTTAGATAGTATTTTAAAATAAGTAGGGGAAAAACTGAATATAATTTATGATTTTCTTTGATTTTTTTACTCTGTCTTGAGTATGCAATAAAACATAACAATAATTCAAAGGCGGTATTAAAATATAAAACATCAAGACAGCAGATTAAGAGATGGCGTGACAGATATGACGGAACAGTGCAGTCACTAATGCCAAAAAGCAGAAGACCTAAAAGCCATCCAAATTAACATACTCAGGAAGAAATAGATTTAATTATGAAAAAATACAGGAGATTTTCATATGAAGGACTAGCACAGGTATATACTGAAGCTAGAAAACTGGGATATAGCTGTTCTTATGGAACTATGTGCAAAATAATAAGAAATTAGGGATAATAAGCCCAAAAAGCTTAAGAGGCTTTACAAAAGCACAAAAAAAGTGAAGCAGGCTACATATCCTGGTGAAAAGGTTCAGATAGATATAAAATATGTTCCAAGAGAATGCATATGTTTTGGAACTAATGACCAAAATTACTATTAGATAACAGCAATAGATGAGTATACAAGAAAGAGGGTATTAAGAATAGTGGATAAAAAAAGTACATACCAGACAACAAGATTTCTAGAAACGCTTGAAGCGGAGCTGGGCTTTAAAATAGAAAAAATACAAAGTGATAATGGCAGGGAGTTCACGAATGCGGAAAATGGCAAAAAGACACTATTTGAGTTAAAGCTGGAAGAACTAGGGATAGAATACATGAGAACAAGACCGTATTCGCCGTGGCAGAATGGGAAAGTGGAAAGGAGCCACAGGCTAGATAGCAATTATTATTTAGGAAAAAGATTTAGAAGTCTGGAAGAATTAAGAAGGTCAGTAAAAAGATATTGCAGTAGATACAATAAGATATCAAGAAAAGTATTAAATTTTAAAAGTCCAAATGAAATGCTGAAAGAATACAAGACAAACAATTAGGCTAAGACATTAGTAAGATAACTTTATCTATTTATTTTTTTAAAGTTTTTGTAACAAATGTTTGACAACTATACAATTTGTTTTCTTCCAATACTTTTTCAGTTATAGACAAAATAATTTATCTATAGTATAATAACTATAATTATTTTATGAGGTGGATTTATGGATATACTAACTATTGGACTTGGAACTATTGGAACAACTTATAGCTATTTATTTAATAAAGCCAGACACAATGTAGAACATTATATTAGAAAAAGTAGTAAAAATTAATATCACGGAATTAAATGTTGATATGCTAGATGGTAGAAATAATAAAAAGGTGAACACTATAATGATATTTACAGAGTAAGTACTCATACAAAAGATAACTATGATTTTATTTTTTTATTAGTATGCCAGCAGGAAATATTGAAAGTGTTATTGAAATTTTAAAACACCAACAATATCAAAGGAACTATTATTCTATGCTGTGGTATTTGGGAAGATAAACAATATCTTGAAAAATATAATGCAAGGTAGAGAATATATTCTTGGTTATCCAGTTGCTGGTGGAAATATCATCGACAATAAACTTACATGTTGTGTTTTTGATCATTTTATACTAGAGAAAAAAGAAAATTCTAAAATAGATAATTATGATAAACTAGTAGAATTATTTGAAAGTTGTAACATTAAGTTAGAAACACCATATGATATGCTTGAGTGGATTTGGTTACATATGGCTATTAATGCTGGTGTAGTATCTATCGCTGCAAAATATGCAGATATGGATAATCCTACTAAAGCTGCGGAAAATCTTATGTCTTCATCTAAACTATTGGCTGAAGCGGTTTGTACAATAAGAGAAACTTCTAAGATTATAAAAGCACGTGGTGTAAACTTAAAACACTATAGAAATGAACTTTGGGGATATAAACTTCCGATATTCATTTCTGCACCTATAATTAAACGAATGTTTGCGACTAATATTCTTACTAGAAAGATTATGACATTACATAATAATACAGAAGATTTATTATTTATTTGTAAATGTCTATACGATACTGGAAAACAGTACAATATAAAAAGCACCTATATTTTTATAATGCATATGAAAAAAAGCAGAAAGTAAGTTTTAATATTAAAAAAATTTTATCGTCCTCTTTAGCATTATTGCATTATTATTTTTTTATATTTAAAAGTGATAAATAATTTTGTACATTTGTAAATGATGTGAGACAAAAAAAGAGAAAAATAAAAGATATAAATATGCAATTAGAAGCAATTTTTTGAGGCTGATGAGGAAAATCTTACACAAGAAATAATTAAATTAGCAGAGGAATTACTTGTTAGTAAAGTTTAGAAAAAGAAAAAAATTATTACTGTAACTCCAATCTCGAATATGAAATTGGAGGTATATTTTTTTGTTTAAATTAACGAGAGTGTCCATAATTTTTGTGTAAACTCAAAATATAATATATGGTACAGGATGGTAGTTTTATCATCCTGTTTTTAAATTCTTCCTTCAAAATAAATACTTAACTGAGAATATATTTCTCCCCAGCCTGGTATTCTTCCAGTCCATTTCTTTGTTGCTTCCTTTAAGCTTAGGTATACTGATTTCATTAATGCTTCATCTGTCGGATAAAGTGATTTTGTCTTCGTATACTTTCTTAATTGTCTGTTTAAGCTTTCTATCGGGTTTGTCGTATATATCAGCTTTCTTATCTTTGTATCATATTTAAAGTATGTTGTCAATTCATTCCAGTTACTTCTCCAGGAATTAATTACTGCCATATACTTTTTACCCCATTTTTCTTCTAATTCATCCAGTTTAAACTCTGCCTGTTCCAGTGTTGGTGCATTATACATTTCTTTTAAGTCTGATGTAAATTCCTGCATCTTTGTAAGAAATATATCTTATGCTGTTTCTAATTTGATGAACCACACATTTTTGAATTTCTGTCTTTGGAAACACTGAAGATATTGCTTCGCTGAACCCTTTTAAATTATCAACAGACATAATTAGTATATCCTGAACTCCTCTGTTTTTCAATTCATTTAAAACATTTAGCCAGTACTTGCTTGATTCATTTTTTCCTATCCAAAATCCTAAAACCTCCTTTTTTCCTTCCTTATCTATTCCTATAGCTAAATATACTGCCTTTTTAACAACAACTCCATCTTTTCTTACACTGTAATGGATAGCATCCATGAAAACTATTGGATATACATCCTCAAGCTGTCTAGACTGCCATTCCCTAATTTCAGGTATAATTTTATCTGTAATTTTACTGATCATAGATGGTGAAACATCAATTCCATAAAGATTATTAAGATGGTCCTCGATATCTCTGTTGCTCATTCCTTTAGCATAAAGAGAAAGAATCTGCCCTTCAATGCCAGTAATTTCTCTTTGATATTTAGGGATGATTTGAGGCTCAAACTCAGCATTTCTATCTCTAGGAATATCTAAGTCAATATTGCCGTACTCACTTCTAACAGTTTTCTTGGAATGCCCATTTCCTAGCATTAGAGGTAGTCTTATCTTTCATAGAATGTTTAGCATACCCCAGTTCATGCTCAATTTCAGCTTCAAGCATAGTTTGAATAGTGCCCGAAAGCAAATCCTTAAGCATATCCTTAATATCATTAGTATCTTTAATATTGTAATCCTCAATAAGTGTTTTAAAAATTTCGTTGTCAATTTTCTTTTTAGCCATAACAAAAACCTCCAAATATTATATAGTTATTTTACCATATATTATTTAGAGGTTTACACAAAAATTTTTACACACCCAAATTAACAAGAAAAGATAAAATATTATTTATCATTATAGTTGTGATTTTATCTCCATTTTTTTCAGTTTTTAATTGCCTGATTTTTTTCTTTTGAAATTTTTTTAATTTCTTTGTTTATTTCTTCAAGTCTTTTTGTATAATCTATTTCAGCTTTTTGCCTTTTAATTCTTTTTATTATATTTGGAGCTTCTTTTTGGGTTATTTAAAATTTCTCTATTTTTTTCTTCAGATAAATTTTCAGAGTTTTTGGTTAATATATTTCACAGTTCTTTTAGAACTTTCCAAAGCCATAGGATTTTTCTCCATATTCCAAATATTGTCTGTATTTCATAATAGAGATTGAAACTTGATCTTTCGACAATCCAATACTTTTTGTACCAAGCTATAAAAAGAACCTTCTTTTTGAGCTTTTAAATTTTTCCCTGTGCCTCATATAAATATTTGCACATTTTTGTTCTATTTTTGTATTAGATTCCAAGCAGAGAATAGTTTATTTTTCAATACTTCTATCTCAGAGATAAACTTATCATCATTTATTTTCATAAGCAGAAAAAAATCAAAATCACTTTTTGTATTGTTTCACACTTTCAATTGGTAAATCATCTATTTTTAATGAGTCAAATCTTCCCATTTTTATTACTCCTTTGTATATATTATAAAAATTTAGTATTTCGACCGCGGTCGAAATGGAAAAACTATTCTAATTCTTTGATTAGTTCATTTGCAATATTTCTGTAATCTGTCGACGAAGGCGAGGACTTTTTATAAGTTATAATATCAAGATTTTCTAACATTGCATTATTTAGATTTGAATCTTTTCTAATATAATTTTTGGATAAAATATTTGGACTAAGTCCCAAGTCATTTGAATTAAAAAAATCTGTGTATTCTTTCAATGCATCTGCAAAAAAACTCTTGTTCTTTCTTCTACTTGAACAAAAAAATACTTTTTTTAATTTTAGTTTAGGATTATTTCTTTTTCCAATAAAATATTTTTTTATCAGATCATTAATACCATTGGTATCTATCAGGCTACATTTTGAAGGTGCTACAATATAGTCTGTTGCATTTAAAAATATTCTCTACTGTGTTATTTATTGAACCTTCAGTATCAATAATGATATAGTCATAGTCCTGTTTCAGCTGTTCTGTTATATTTGAAAAAATATTAAAGATAGCTTGATTGTCAGAATAACTCGCAAAAAGCATTTCAAGTTGAAGTAATTTTTCATCAGAAATTATAACATCTACTTTATTTTTGCTTGTAATATATTTTTGCCTTATCAAATTTCATTGTTTCGTAACAGTCTTTTATTAAGTCAAAAATTGTATTATCATTTTTTTAAATTAAGATAAGTTGAAACAGCATTTTCTTGGGTCAGTATCTATTAATAATATCTTTTTTTCCTTTCAAGCTCATTGCATAAGCAAGATTAACAGCTGTAACGGTTTTTCCAGCCCCGCCCTTAGGATTTACTATGCTTATAACTTTCATAAAATACCTCCTTTAAAAATCTATTTATATTTTATATTTCGACCGCGGTCGAAATGTTAAAAATTAACAAATATGAAATAAAAAAATTATACTTAATAATATTGTACTTAGACTTCTTAAAACGTCAATAATAATTTTTGATTTTTGTAAATTTTTTTGTTTGATTTTATAAATTGAAGTATATTGTTAAGTTACAAAAAAATAAATTTTTTTCTTTCATCTATCTTTCAATTTTTTTGTGTTTAAATAAATGTCTTTTTATGACTAAAAAAATTTATCAATAATGTTTACTAAATTTTTTTCAGATGAAGATGGCAGAAAAATAATTCGGTTTTGCGAAGTGAAACGCTCGCATTACGAACTCATTTTTTTGCCTGAAAAGCCTTCGGCGTTTGAGAGCTCGGCAGTAATTTTTGAAAAAAATGACAGGCGAGCCATTCATTTTTAATGATAACGAATTAGCTATTAAACAATCCTATTATAAAAAAATTTATTCCTATTTTTTTAAATGGGGTTTAGTATAAGAATTTAGTGAGAAATCTTTTTATATTATTTACAATATTTTTCTATATCATTCATTAATAAAGATTGATTTTCTTCTGAATACATATGCGAAAAAGAGAATTTAGATTTTTCTTTAAAGTTTTTCAGGCAAGATTTTGCATTGTTTTTTGCAAAGTTGAATTAAACGTTTTTCACCAGGGTGTGTTGTCTCGTTTATTGCGAATAATAAGTCAAAAATATGAAGCTAGAAATTCTGTTATTCTGTGATTTATACTGACAAAATCTTTTTCTTAAAATTGCTTTTTATTTGGTTTGGGTATGCTGGCATTGACGAATCTATTAATTCCAGCTGTCTTTTTATGATATTTTCTTTTAGCTGTTTTGGATAGTTTATGGTATATTTATTTTTGTATTTTTCAAGGGTTCCGTTTTTATCATATAAAATTTTGCAAGTAATTAGATTGTGCCACATGCAAGTTGTGTAAGAATTGTTTGGTTGGCATTCAATAACGACTCTTTCGATTCCTTTCATAAAATCTTTCATGTCTCGGTAAAGAATATCTATTTCGATTCCATTGTTTAAGACACAATTGTCTTCGTATTCCCAAAAGCTGTTTCCAATTTCCATATGGCTGCAAAAACTTTTTAAAATGTTTTTTCTTTTTTCTTCGCTGATAGGGAAATTTATGTAAAGATACACGTCATAGTCTGATTTTTCATCATAATTTTCTCCTGCACGTGAACCTCCCAATGCGATTGCTTCAACTTCTTCCAATAAAGATAATTCTTTAAATAATTGTTCTACCATTTTTCCTCCTAAATTTTATAAATTTTAACTATGTGAATATTTGCATAGTAAAACTACTTTTAAAAACCAAGTTCACAAATTAATGACTTTCCTACTCAAATTCTTGACTAGATTGATATTAAAAAAAGTTCGAGTATATTTTTATCACTAAATAGTTAATTTTTTTCTATAATTTTTGGTTATCAAAAGTATTTAAAATTTATTTGAGAATCGTGCTTATTTTTGTTTAAATCTGAATTTGCCAAGTTTTATCAGTATAATATTATTTCCTATTTAAAGAAATGTTTTTTTAATCGGTTTCATTCCAAAAATCACGACATTCTATACTAAATTATAAAGATTATTATATTTAATACTAAACCCTTTTTGAAAATAGGAATAAATTTTTTTATAATAGAGTTGTTTGATAATTAATTCATAATCATTCAACTAAATTATTTTTTTATTATTTTTTTGGACATTTTTTTAATAAATATTTTTTTATATTACTATGTTTTTTTCTTTTTATTTTTCGTAGGATTGCTCATTGCCACAAATCCTCATCTTGCAGTAAAGGTTTATCCTGATAATTAAAATTGTGGCAAGATTGCTACGCAATAACCTATGGTTAGTCTACGACATTTTTTCTGCACTGCAAAAAAACTCGCTATGCTCAAACAGTTTTGCCAGCACAGAAAAAAATGCTCCGACGGATTAATTTATACTAGAATCTGTTTAAAAAGTAAAAATTATGTTTTAATCTATTTGAAAATATTAAATAAGCAAAATTGTAAGGGCATGGCGTCTGATGTCCCTTTACGTTACAAAAAAATTGAAAAAGTCATAATATTTATAAATAAAATTATAAAAGTCTTTAAGATGGATACTTAAAAATTAAATTTGATTTTTTTAACAAAGTTATCAAATTAATTATTATAGAATTTTTACTTCTATTTTTTTATTTATAAGAAAAATTAAATTCATATTTTTTTAGGCATTTACTGATATATTTAATAATTTTTAAAAAGAGGCGTTAGCCTCTTTTCCTCTTCTTTTGCCAAATAAATATATAAATGTCTACGACAAAATATCCAACCTAGTTGGATTAATAAAATATTAATAGTATTTTTTGAGCAGCGGATATCTGTAATGATAAAATTCCCATACAATCATTTTAACCTTGCATACTGGACAGTAAAAAGGATTCATCCCAAAAGTCTTGTATATCTGCCTTTGATAAAATGAATATCTTGACCTTGACACGACAATGTCTTTCCTGAAAGCATCAATTGTCTTTTTAAGCCTGTCAGAAATATGCCTTGAATAAAATCCGTAGCGGTTTACCATCTTAAAGTTCTTAGGGGGCAGATGAATTAAAATATGGGAAATAAATTTCTCAGAAGACATAGTAATGTAAGTTTTCTTTTTATCATTAGCCAGGTCATTAAAAAAGAAAGTAACCTCCTTGTCAGTAATGTTAGTAATCTTGTATTCAGCAATGGGAGAACGTGCAAGGTATCGTCCAAGATATTTGATAATACCTTTTGTGCTGTTAATATCACCATTGACAACGTTAAAGAAAAATCTTTTTTTTCCTTGTAAAGCTTTGTAGCAGTATTTTTAGCGGCTTTCTCAATCTTTCTGTTGGAATAGCTGTCGTTTTCAATAATTTTAAGGACGTGGTATTTCCATTGCCCGGCAATAGTGTCAACGTTGAAGTATCTCATTTTCTTGAACTTAAGATTTTTATTGAATTCTCCTAATGAAACAATGGCATGAATATGAGGGTTCCATTTCAGGTCTCTGCCAAAAGTATGAATGACAGAAATGAGACCGTAATGTACAATATCGGAATCAGTAAAGTAATATTTGGAATGTTCAGAAATTTTGTTTTTTCTTTTTCTTTTCCTGCTGATATTGTGAAAGATGAACTTGAATACCTGGTTAACAGCGGCAGAAAGTTTTGACAGAAGGGATCTGTCATAAAAGAAGAACTTTCTACATTCTTGAGGGATAGTAAAAAGAACATGACGGTGTTCAATATTGAGAATATGCTTTTGAATTTTTTCAGTCCATGTCATAGAATACCTGTAACCGCAAGAAGGACAGAGCTTAGACTTGCAAGTAATAGGGAACAGGTGTGTAACAGGACAGTGAGGACATTTGAACTTGACAAAACCTTTTGAAATATCCCTGCAGGCAAGAAATTTATCAATAGAAAGCTTAATATATTCAAGGTGACTGTTGCCGATATTATTTTTCTTGCAAAATTTTAAGGAATTTAGTAAAATATTGTTATTACTGAAAATATATTTCAGTTTATCTTGTATAATGTATGTCATGAATATATTATACAAAAAAATCAGCCGAATTTCTATTCGGCTTTTATGCTATTTTTTTATACTAACTCTATTTGAAAAATAAAAATTATATTTTTATATTATTTGCTAATAAGGAATTTTACCCTTTTTAAAAAAATTCATAACTATTTTGTTATTTAAATGACAAATATTAATCCAGCCTGTAAGATTATTAGTTGTATTGTATCAAGCAGAGGTGAGATTGCAAAGATAAATTGTTAGCATGAATATCTTTATAACTTCCGATATGTTAATATGTTATATTCTGCTCAAAAATCCTGTAAATTATTTTTTTCAAAAGTATAAATTCCAAGTCTGTTATTAAAAATGTAAAAAGAACGGAATAAACAATTTTTTTCCAGCCAGGAAGATGATGTTTCATTTCATCAGTAAAATTAATAAGTCCAGTCTGTTCTAATTTTGGATTCAATTTTACAACTTCGCTTCCATCTTTTACTCCCCAACTAAATTTTGCTTCCATATTTTTTAAGGTGTCATGTTTTTTACTCATTTTAACTGTTCCTTTATAAAGCAAGTCAAACTGAGCTTCAAAAGAATCAAAATTATCAGTCAGTATTTCCAAAAACTTTTTAATTTGCTGTTCTTCAAAGTACATTAATACACCTTCGGAAATAATAAGTAATTTTTTTCCTTCCAGTTTAATATCCTTTGTCCATGCTGAATCAAATGCAGATTTTGCAATATCTGTAATTCGTTCATTAGGTTCAAAAAATAATTTTCGCTTTTCAATAACTTCTGGCAAGTCAAGATTGTACCATCTTATTTTTCCATTATCTATTCGTAAAAATCTTGTATCTAATCCACAACCTATTGATACAATCACACAATCTGGATATTTTTCCATAAATTTTTTTACTTTATTATCCATCACTTTCGCCCGTGAAAGAATTCCATAATACGAAGCCCATGCACTTTTAAATTTCGAGAAGTCATAATCTATTTGAGAAATTATTTCTTCAGATTTTTTGTCATTCAAAATCGGTTTTTCACTTTTAGCATCGGTTGCCCGCATATACAAAAGTAATAAGCATAGTTTCAGAAACGTTGTTTAATTTTATTTCCATATTCATTTCCTCCTCAAATATTTTGATTTTACAAATTATATAATAAAATTATACCCCTTATTTATTTAAAATGCAAATTTTTATAATAAAAAGACAGAGTAAAAAAATATAGGGGCAAATAAATTTAATAAAATTTTTAATTAACAAAAAGAGGAAACCAGTTACAATATAATCACCCAATCCTATTGAAAGGTGGTTTCCTCTATGATTAGAATATCAGATTTTTATTCACTTGTAAAGACTTTTTTTAAAAATATTTTTTCCTTCAAACTTTCGTTTGAACAACAATTTAAACTATTTATCACAAAGGCTTTTGAAATATTGTTTAGAGTTTATGTCAAAAAAGTTGATGACAGATTTTTTTATTCCAATGAAAGAAAGGATAGATTTAAAAGCAAAGGATTTATTAAAAGAACTGTTACTACTGCTTTTGGATATGTAACTTTTGAACATCGAAAATATGTAGACAAGAAAACAGGTGTCTGCTACTACATTGATGAAAAAATTGAACTTAAGCGGTACAGACGGCTTTCTGAGGAGCTGATTTTTACTATACTTTTTGAATATCAGCATACTGCGGCTTCATTTGTTGCAAAGACTTACGGTATTTCAAAAGCTACCGTGTATAATCTTGTCAATTCTTTTGAAATGCCAAAACTTAATATTTAAAAGTTCGAAAAGGATGATGATTCACCAGTATATATGGAAATTGATGAAGATCATATGAAATGTAGAAGAAGCAGAAATACATATATGAGGATGGTTGCTATACATCGTGGAATTGAGAAGCTTTGCAAGGACAGGAACAAGCTCATTGACAAGCATATAATAATGTTTCCTACATCTGTACCGCTTGAGGAAGGGTCGGAGTATGTGCTTAACTATCTTGAAAAAAGATACAGTATGGATAAGAAAAAACTGATTGTGAACTCTGATGGTGGAAAATGGATAGACAGCTTTGTAGGAGAGCTTAGAATTTACAATCCCATACACATCTATGATAAGTTTCTTCTGGTAAAAGCTATAGGTGAGATTTCCAAAAGGGATAAGGAAATATCAAAAAATCTTTACAAATGGCTTGAGAAAGATAATTTTACAGAACTTGAAAACTTTTATGAGACTTTTAAAGAAAAAGAAAATGTAAGCCAGAGAAGAAAAGATCAAATGAAGATGCTACTTAACCAGTATGAGAAGATAAGAAGAATCTATACAGAAAAGGACTACATAGGGTCAAGGACAGAAGCTCTAGTATCTCATGAATGCTCAAGCTCTCTTTCAAGCAGGCCAAAAGCCTTTTCAAGAAAAAAGATAAAGAGAAGAGCAATGTACCACACTTTCTTTGCAAACTACGGCAAGGATAGGGACACGGCTCACAAAGTGTATTTTAATGGGACAAGAGCGGATACAATGGAAAAAGTAATCGAAACAAATTGTTTGGCAGATATTATTAGGAGAGTGTCCAGAATTTTGTGTAAACTCAAAATATAATATTTGGTACAGGATGGTAGTTCTATCATCCTGTTTTTAAATTCCCTCAAACACACAAAAAATACTACTTAATCTCCATCTCTAATACCTTCTGTATCACTTTTTCCAAACTTTCATCAATTTCATCATCAGTCAAATTAGAAAATTTTTCCAATTTTTCAATTTTCTCTTTTCTCAAGTTTATACGCCTTTTAGAATCTATTATAATTGAGTTATTCGTTACATCTTTTAATCCAGCAATATATGATCCTAATAAAGTGGTACTTCTATTTAAAGCCTCTTGTTCCGCTTCAAGTTCTTCTTTGATTTGTTCACTTAAAGATTTCTCTTTTTCTTTCACTTTAGGAGTATTTTCTATGATTTTGTATCTTTTCTGCGGTTTAACTTCTTTTTTTCTATTTTTTTGTTTCTAAAGTTTCCAGGTTTTTATCAGTTGAAAATCTAAATTCAAATCCAATAACTCTACTTCTTCCACGTCCACCATTAAATCCATATTTTTTCTCGATTTGTAAGTTGTACTTTTCTCCTAATTCTTTTACAACAGGCTTTAATACATATTTATCAATGTCTACTATTCGATATTTTTTTCTGGAATATCTAGTAAATTTCTAAATTCTTCAATATTACATTTCCAAAACCCCTGTGCTACGAAATTGTTTCATTCTTCGATAAAAATTCTTTTTGCATAACTTGACTTTTAAAGTTACAAATTCTTTTTAATTCAAATCTTGTAAAATTTGAAGTTAATTGATTTAACAGAAAAAGAACTCTTCATTAACGCTCACATATAATATTTGGGTATCTCCATCAACTTTAAATTTATTGAATAATGTGAATTGTTCAATAACATTTCCATTTATAAAAGTAAAATTCAATGCTAGTAATTTTTCTATTAACATTTATAATATTTTTCATAAATTCAACATTTGAATGTTTACTCTTTAAATTTATATTTTTTTAATTCAAAAAAAGAAAAATTCTATTATCTCAGTGCCCTTTTCTCTTACTTTAGACGAAATAGAAATTAATAAATCTAACTCTTGAGAAGAAAAAAATTTCTCAATGCTACTTGATTAAATTGATTATTATACTCACAATTGTATCCATAATGTAAATTCCTCCTATTTTTAGATTATTATAACACATTAAGGGAGTAATTTCAATAATGCTCCCTTTAATTCAAAAAAAATATCCTTTTATTTTTCCCCAAAATCTACCTTTTAATCCCCCAAAACCACTCCTTTAATCCCCCAAAATCTACCTTTTAATCCCCAAAAAGTACCCCTTTAATACCCCAAAATCTACCTTTTAATCCCTAAAAATACCCCTTTAATAATTTGAAAATTTAGTATTTATGCGTTGTTGCGGATACCTAAAAGATATAAAAATATTATAAAAGACATAAAAGTCTTTTTATAATATTTTTTTAAAAAGAATAAACACATTAAGTATCACACGATTTTTTTGTTATTAAATACTTTTATAGATTATATAAAATTTGATACAAGAAATTCAGTAGAAATAGTTCTAAACTATATACTAAAACTAAATCATAAGAAAATAGAATTATTGGTAGGAAGGAATAGAGTAGTAAAAGGATTTAATAGATTTTCGAGAAAAAAATACTTTAAAGAAATAATGTTAAAAAGAAGGATTATACAAAGAAGAGTATGTAAAAATTGGAGACTTTTCTACAGAAAGTGGTTATTTAATGATGAAAGAACTTTTAGAATTAAAAAGATAGACCAACAGCAATTTTTTTGCGGAAATGATTCGATAGCAATGGGAGCATACGAAGCAATTAGAGAAAAACAAACTAAAAATTCCAGAAGATATATCAATAATAGGATTTAACAATTTAAAATTATCAAAATACTATACACTACCTTTGACAACTATAAAAATAGATACAAAATTAATGGCTCAAGAAACGGTAAATTCTTTTAGTGGAGTTACTAGAAGGCAGAAGAGACTATCATAAGAAAGTTTTTTTCTACCTATTGAATTAATAGAAAGAGAAAGTTGTCAAAAAAATATAAAAACAAAACAGAAAAAAATCTAAAGTGTCTATAATTTTGTGTAAATAGAATAACGAAGTATTAAATTTACTATATTTTCTATTAATTTATACAAAATTCTGTACACTCTCAAAAAGGGGAAAAATAAATAACGTATCTTCCCTCTTTTGTTACAACATCTCCTCCTTTTATACAATTTATCCCTTTATTTATAAATGCTTGAAAAATACCTAAAAATAAAAACTAGTACTTTATAGATTTTTTATCGAATCAGTATCTTTAAGAATTTCAACCTTTAGGCTTAAAAATGATGATTTTTTTATGTTATTTTGGGGTGATTTAATAATTCTCTAGGCAAGTAAAGATGAGGGGTTAAGAGTTTTTTAAAATAAAAATGCAATTAATTAGTCAAAAAAACTAAAAAAACACGTCACAGAGTCGTTCAAATGGCTTTTATTTTTAAATATCAGGTTGTGGTATAATTAATATATTGAAATTTAAAAATAAAAAGAGGGCGTGATTTTATGAAAAAAAGCTGTTCCTGTGGGGATTGAGGATTTTTAAAGAGTTGATACAAGAAGCATATTACTATATAGATAAAACTTTATTAATAGACGAAATGTTAATGAATAAATCAAAAGTTACATTATTTACAAGACCACGTAGATTTGGAAAAAAACATTGAATATGTCGATGTTGAAATATTTTTTTGATGTAAAAAGATAAAGAAGAAAATAAAAAAACTTTTTGAAAATTTGAAAGTATCTGATAGTGAATATATGAGTGAACAAGGGAAATATCTTGTAATTTTTATTTCAATGAAAGATTTGAGAGGAAAATAGTTGGGAAGAAACCCTTTAATAGTTTAAAAGTCTCTTATTTCTGATTTGTATGCTGAATTTAAAGATATTAGAGAAAAAAAATGAAATGAACGTGATAAGATGAAAATTTGATAAAAATATTTTATGAAGAGGAAAAAGGAAATTATGGGACTTCTTTAAAATTATTATCAAATTATCTTTATGAATACTATGGAAAAAAAGTGTAATAATTTTTAATTGATGAATACGACGCTCCAATAATAAATGCTTTTTGATAAAGGATACTACAATGAAGCGATAAACTTTTTTTCAAACATTTTACAGTTCAGCATTAAAGACAAATAGCTCCTTGAAATATGGTGTTTTGACAGGGATAACAAGAATCATAAAAGAAGGAATATTTTCTGGTTTAAATAATCTTTATGTGAATACAATTTTAAGTAAGGATTATTCAGAATATTTTGGACTTCTTGAGAGCGAAGTGATTGAAATGCTTGAGTATTTTGATATGAAGTATAAAATTGAAGAAGTTAGAGAATGGTATGATGGATATATTTTTGGAGAAAGTGAAGTATACAATCCTTGGTCTATTGTGAATTATGTGAGAGAAAAAGAAATTAAAGCATATTGGGCGAATGTTTCAGGGAATACGCTTTTAGAGAATATGCTTGATCACGCTGGGGAAAGTGTTTATGATGATTTAAAACGGTTTACTGATGGAGAAAGCATTGAAAAATATATTTCGGATGGAACTACGATAAAAAGGCTTTTGAATAACGATGATGAGATATGGCAATTACTCTTATACAGCAGGTATTTGACAAAGGATGAAAAGCAGAAGGAAATAGATGTAACTTCAGAATATACAGATGTTTATAACTTGAGAATTCCAAATAAGGAAATACGAAAATATTTTGGGAATATGTTCTTGAACAGATTTTTTGGTACAGAAGTGAAAACAAATATTTTGATAAAAGCACTTGAAAAATGGAAATATTAAGAAATTTGAAAAAAACATTGGGAGAAATAATGATAAATATGCTGAGTCATTTTGACTTGGATAAAGAAATGGAAAAAATATACCAAGTGTTTATGATAGGGCTTGTAGGATTTCTGATGGGGAAATATGAGATTATTTCAAATGATGAGAGTGGATATGGGAGGTATGACCTTGCGATGATTCCGATAAAAAATAATGAGAAGGCGTATCTTATGGAATTTAAAATATCGAAGACGAAAAAGGGAATGGAAGAAAAAGCACAGAAGGCGTTGAAGCAGATTGATGAGAAGAAATATGATACGAAGCTTAAGGCAAGAGGGATAAAAAATATCTTGAAGATTGAGGTTGCATTTTATGGGAAAAAAGTGAAAGTTGCTTATAAATAAAGGTTTAAGTAAAAGTATGAAAATTACAACATATTTTACTTTAATTAGTTAGAAAAAAAGAGGCTCTTTGTCAAGTGTGGGGGTAGAAAAAGTTCGGTAACCTTAAAAAGATTCTAAGCTGAATAAGCTTTTTTAAGGTTGTCGAATTTTTTTATCCTATAAGATAGCCTTTTTATTACTTTTTATCTTGTTATTTTTTTCCCTTCAACAAATCCATTATTTATATTATATTTTTGTATATTATTTATTTCTTCTTCCCAGTTTGATAATGTTTCCCTAACTTAATACATTCCTTTATTCCTGATTCCTTCAACTCTCCTATCAGGTTCTTTTAGTTCATAACTGAATATAGTGACATCTTTTTATTTCAGGTCTGAATGTGGTAAAATTATTTTTGCATAAATATAAATTCCTTTCTTATGTCTTTTTGCAAAAAAACATAATACTATGAATTTTTTTATTTATACTATTTTTTTATTTCTTTTTTTCATCCCCATATATATTATAGAGCCAAAAATAATATTAAATTTCATACTTCCTAAACCAATTTTTCAAAATGCTGAAAATTACTAAATTTAAAAATTTTGTAAATGGTTATCATCTACATTTTTAACAGTTACATTAATTCCTCATTAATTTCTTTTAAAATTAATGATATTCAAATAATTATATCTTTCAAATACTTTATCTTTCATTTTTTTATTTTTTTCGATTTATATAATTAATAGCTTTTTTTCAGGATTGTTTACTTTAAATTCTTTTTTTCTAGAATATTTCCACAAATCTCCCTAAATTCTTTTTGTTTCCTTTTTACCAGATTTTTTTAAATCTAAACTCATAACCTGAAACTTTACTTCTTCCTCGTCCTAAAGAATTCTTATATTTTTTTGATAACTTTTAAATTAAATTCTTCTCCTAGTTCGTTCATTATTGGTTTCAAAATTTTTGCTATCAATCTTGTCTGTTTTATAACTTTGTGGAATATCTAATAAGTACTTAAATTCTTCAATACTAACAATCCAAATTCCTGTGTATCTAAACTGTTTCATTCTTCGATAAAAATTCTTTTTGTATAAGTAGACTTAAAATCCACAAATTCTTCTAATTCAAATCTTGTAAAATTTGATGTTAATTCATTTAAGACATACTTAAATTCTTCATTTATTCCAATTGTAACAATTTGTTTTTTTCAACATTAATTGTATATTTTGTAAATAAAACGAACCGAGTCCATTCAACATCATCACCTATACGAATATTACATTTTAAAAGCTTGTTGTAAGCACTGTCTAGCGTATTTACAAAAATTCTTCATATCATTGTAAGGATATTTAATTAATTTTTTTCAAATACTTAAAAATCAAATTCTACATACTTTAAACTTTGATCTCTAATTCTACTACAAATTGACATTAATAAATTAATTTCTGTGGAATTGAATTTTTCTTAATGCTACTGTATTCATATCATTATTAAATTTTACAACTTCATTAGCCATACAAACCTCCAAATTTATTTTTAAATCCTAAATTAATAAATTCATTTTAATTATACACTCAAAAAAATAATTTTTTTCAACCCCTAGGGTTAAAAATGGTAATTTTTATGTTATTTTTTTGGGTGGTTTAATCAATAAAAATTTTTGTTGTTTTTGGGTGGTTTATTTGTTATTTTTGGGTGGTTTAATCAATAAAATTTTTGTTGTTTTTTGGGTGGTTTATTTGTTATTTTTGGGTGGTTTAATCAATAAAATTTTGTTGTTTTTGGGTGGTTTATTTGTTATTTTTTTGGGTGGTTTAATCAATAAAATTTTGTTGTTTTTTTGGGTGGTTTATTGTTATTTTTTTGGGTGGTTTAATAATACTCTAGACAAGTAAAAAAATAAGGTTTGTAGAGTACCCTAAAAGTATAAAAAAAGAGTATATATATAAAAGGTATAATAAAATAGGTTCTATTTTTAAATAAAAAACTCAAAAAAATATTTTTCAACCCAAAAATAACCAAAATTTGAAATAAATAAAATAACCCTATTCCAATCAAAAAAATATAATTTCCTGACTCCCAAAATGTAATTTTTTTAATATTTTTTTGTAACAAAAAAAGTATCTTTACTGTTTATTACTTTTTACAATTCATTATTTTCCATTTTCAAAAAAATTTTACTTCTCCTTTTTATTGATTTTTACTTAATGAAAAATGCTATAATAAATATACCATAGTGGAAAAAGATCCATAGATGTATACAAAATAAAAAAATATAAAAATAAGGAGAGTTGCAACTCTCCTTTTGTTATTTCCAAATTTCTCCAATTATAATAATTATTGTTTGTAAGATTACTATAACCAAGATTTTTTTATCCATAACTTTTTCCATAGATGTATAATCTCTTTTCTTTTTAAGGATTGTTAAATACAGAAATTATATCTTCAGAAAATCCTAAAGAAAAGCTTTGCGGAAGAAATAAAAAAGATAAAAAAATTACATAATTTATAATCTTTTATATAAAAAATAGGTGAAAGAGATTAATGAAAATTATGAAATTTATAGAATCTGATGTTGTCGGTCACGACCGACAACATCACTAACCAGGTATTTATGGATATTACAAAAAAATCAAATGAATAATTTATAGTAAAAAGACAGAAGTGATATTTATTTTTAAATCACTTCTTTTTTTACTTGAAAAATTCTTTAAAGCATTTTTGATACATCTCTTTTGTCTGTTTTGCTAAATCTATCTCAAATTTTATCTTCATAGATTTTTCTATCGAGTTCATCTAATTTTTTTCTGTTTTTGTATTAATTGAAGTATTTAGATCTTGAATAGTATTGATAATATGTTTTTTTATTTCTATAGTTTTACTTTCATCTTTTTGGGCAATTGAAATTAATGTCATCAAGTCAGTATCTTTTAAGTATTTCAGTCATTTTTCCTCCTTTCTTGATTTTTTTATACAAAAATCAATTAATTTTTTGGAATATTTCAAATCAAATTTTTGTTCAAGATGATTATAGCAAACTAAAAAAAAATTTTTTTCAAAAATGGCGTTTACATAGTTTTTTTATTTGCAATGCGAAGCGGGGGTCATGGGGCGGCAGCCACCTTGCCCGTGGGATATTTTGAAAAAAATGTCCTAATCGGGATACATATTTTTGTTTTTTTGACAATTTATATTTTTATTAATTAAAATATAAATTGTCAAAAACAAAAAGATATGTGTAATAAAAAAATATGTTAATGTCAAAAATTTAAAAAGAAAGGAGAAAAATTTGTATGAATCAGATAGGATTTTATCATGGAATAAAAAAAGATGTCCTCAATGACAAACATGTCAGGCGTGGTGAATGTATTTAAGGAAGCAACTAGAGAATTAGGGAAATATAAAAAAATTATGTGAATCAGAATCTCAGCAGTAAAAAGATATTCTTGAACGTAATGACAATGTATTGGAAAATCAATTTGCAAATACGATTATGACAAAAACGAGTAAGGATATAATACTTGTAAATTCTAAAATTGCTGATGGGGAAGTTGAGAATAAGCTGAAAGATGACTTAACATTTTTTCTTACAGAAGTTGATTGGAGAGAGTATTTTAAATATGATTTGGAGAAAGTTAAGGAAGAGATGGGAAAAGATGCTAAATGTGTGTATGCTGTTGTGCATATGGATGAAGCAAAACCTCATTTACAAGCAATGTTTGCTTTACAAAGAAAAAGAGAAAAAAAAGCTTTGTATACAGAAAGGGACGTTGACGAAGAGAAAATAAAAGCAAATTTGAAAAAGGATTTCAATCGTCATAACAAGAAAAATAATATAACTAAGAATAATTTAGATAAAACAAAATATAAAGACTGGGAAGACTATAGAACACAGTTTTATAATGAAAAAAATTGCAGAAGAAAATAGAATTTCAACTAAAAAAATGAATGCCAATACAGATACTAGAGACTATGAATTTCCAGCAAATGCAGATTTTTAGACTTGTTTATGAAAAATATACACAAAAAAATTTATATGAAAAAAACTGAAAGATAATGAAATAATTACTAGATATAAAAAAAATCTTGAAGTGATGTTAGGCGAGAAAATAGATATGGTAGAGAAATTAGAAAATCCACTTGCACGAGGACAGAATTTGAGAGCTGTTAAAGTTCAAGTTCAAAAAGATAAAGAAAAATTGATAAAAGATTTTTTGGATAATAAAGTATCTAAAAATCAATTGATTGAAAAATTTTACCATGATTATAATGTCCTCAAGAAAAAGGAGATGACAAGTGATGAATTTGATGAGAAAATGAAGAGGACACAAAAATTAATCAAAACAAGAGATAGAAATAGACATTTTGCTGATACAATGTTATACTTTCCGAAGGTTATTGAAAATGTAAAAAATTCGGGGAAAATTTTTTTATCTAAGGAAGATATGAAAAAATTGGAAGCTTTTTTGGATAAAGATGAGCAGAAACATGGAAATTTGATTGAAAGAAACCAAAAAATTAATGAAGCTAATGTCAAATTTAAGGAAACACAGAAAGAGCTTAAGGAAATTAAAAAAATTATTGCTGATGAAGAAAAAACAAGAGAAAATAAAAGAAATACCTGGAAAATTGAAGAATCTGAACAAGAAAATAAAAGGATGGATTGGAAGAGAGAAGAAACAGAACATCAAAAAGAAAGGGAAAATTGGAATGATGAGAAAAATAAGATACAGCAAGAAAAAGAAAAATTAAAGGGAGAAAATTCTCAGGCTAAAGAGGAACTAGAAGATTTGAAGAAGAAAATAAAAGAAAAAACAGGAATAGTTGCAAAATATCTGGAAGAAAGATAGCAAAAATACAAAACCGAAGCCCAAAAAAAGTTGCCAAAAAAATGAACTAATCGAAGAATATAATCAGACCTATCGAAATGACCCTTTAATTCAAAATGAGTGCAGAGAAACAGTAAAACAAGAATATCTTAAAATGTATCGTAATAGCCAAAAAATAGATGATGAAGTTAAAGAAAAAGTAGAAAATGAAAAACGTGATGAATATGAAGCAAGTTTCATTCTTGAACCTAAAGTAATTAAAGAATTGGAAGAAAAAGTCAAAAACTTAAAATATAATGCAATGTTAAATGATGAGAAATACATAAAAACAAGCGAAAGCTCAATTATCAAAGAATAAGGAGTTTTTAAAAAAAGTTGTAGTAAAAATAAAAGATGAAAAGAAAAAAGAAATTGAAGAAAATCCTGAAGAACTAGAAAAACTACTTACTGAAATCAAAATTGAATACAAATCTGATGACGAAAAAAATAGACTAATATCAGAAAAGTTAAAAAAATGATCCTTTTTTTCAGAGAACAGACTAAAATAAGTTTAAAAAAATGATAGTGCATTTAGAAGAGAAATTATTGAAAATATGACTGAAACAGAGCAGGAACAAATTGCAGTTAAAACTATTAATCTTATGAACAAAGAAGAGAAATTTAGCTGGATAAGAGATTATGTGGATGAAGATAGAATCATGGACACTATTACAGATGAGGAACTAGATCAGGTTGAAGCTGAAACAAGAAATGAAATACTCGGAGAGATTAAGAATAAAAATGAAAGTTATTATGAAAAACATATTAGAACTTCCAAAAACTTTTTTTCAAATATTTTAAGAGATTTGTAGAAAGAGAATTAAGTACAACTTTTGAAGGTAGTAAGTATGAAAAAAATATACGATAAAGGAATGCAAAGTCAGTCAGAAAATATTCATAAAAAAATCTAGTAACAGTTTTATGTAAAATAGTGTCATTTTTTTCTATTTAAAAATTAATGAAAAGAAAAAAATATAAAAGAAGATATAAAATCTGACTTAAAAAAGTGTTGCAAAAGTGATTTAAAAATAAATGATAGAAAATGTTCAGAGATATGACATGTATAGATGAGAAAGTGTACAGAATTTTTAGAGAGTGTCCAAAATTTTGTGTAAACCTCTAAATAATATATGGTAAAAATAACTATATAATATTTGGAGGTTTTTTTGTTATGGCTAAAAAAATCTGTCTGTTAAAATATAGTTATAGAAATATTTAGTAATCTAAACAGAAAAAGTGAAAGTTGCTTATAAATAGAGGTTTAAAGTAAGATGTGAAAATAGAGATATTGAAGAACAAATCAAATCCTTAACTTAAAAAAATTTTTTTGATATTTTTTTAAAGAAAGTATTATTCCGATAATTAATATATTATATTCCGATAGCGTTGATATTATTCCGATAAAATAGTATACTATGAAAGATTGGAGGGATAATTTATGTACATTACAGTTAAACAGGCTGCTGAAAAATGGGGTATATCTGATAGAAGAGTAAGAATTTTATGCTTTGAAGGGAAAATACCTGGTGCATATCGAGAAGGAAGAGCTTGGAAAATACCGTACGATACAACGAAGCCAACTGATAAAAGATATAAAACTACAAAAGCGCTTATTCTTGTATTAGAGAAAAAATTAATTGATCTTAAAGCAAGAAGACCTTTAACAGAAGGCGAATTGGAAAGACTAAATGAAGAATTCCTTACAGAATATACCTATAATTCAAATGCAATCGAGGGGAATACTTTAACTTTGCGTGAAACGGACATGGTTCTTAGAGGGCTTACCATTGACAAAAAATCATTAAAGGAGCATTTGGAAGTAATTGGACACAAAGAAGCATTTGAATATGTAAGAAAACTTGTTAGTGAAAATGTTGAAATATCTGAAAAAGTAATTAAGGATATTCATTATTTGGTATTGGCTGATAAGAAAGAAGATAGAGGAATATATAGGAGAGTTCCTGTTAGAATCATGGGTGCAGATCATGAACCTGTACAACCATATCTAATTATTCCAAAAATGGAAGAATTATTAGAACAATATAAAAATAGCAAGGAAGATATTGTGACTAAGCTTGCCCGTTTCCATATAGAATTTGAAGGTATTCATCCTTTTATTGATGGAAATGGAAGAACTGGAAGGTTATTAATAAATTTGGAACTTATGAAAGAAGGATATCCACCGATAGACATCAAGTTTACTGATCGATTGAAATATTATGAAGCTTTTGATGAATATCATACAAAGCACAATGTATCAGCGATGTCAGATTTGTTTTCTAGATATTTAAATCAGAGACTAGATTTATATTTGTCTATTTTAGATAAATAAAAATAATCCGAATGTTGAAATTAAGTCACAGCAATATTATATTAATCAAAATTATACAGATTATGGAGCTAAAGGTTCTGTTGAAAGTTTTGATTTGTGGGGTGTGTAAAAATTTTTGAGAGTGTCCATAATTTTGTGTAAACTCAAAATATAATATATGGTACAGGATGGTAGTTTTATCATCCTGTTTTTTTTAAATTCTTCCTTCAAAATAAATACTTAACTGAGAATATATTTCTCCCCAGCCTGGTATTCTTCCAGTCCATTTCTTTGTTGCTTCCTTTAAGCTTAGGTATACTGATTTCATTAATGCTTCATCTGTCGGATAAAGTGATTTTGTCTTCGTATACTTTCTTAATTGTCTGTTTAAGCTTTCTATCGGGTTTGTCGTATATATCAGCTTTCTTATCTTTGTATCATATTTAAAGTATGTTGTCAATTCATTCCAGTTACTTCTCCAGGAATTAATTACTGCCATATACTTTTTACCCCATTTTTCTTCTAATTCATCCAGTTTAAACTCTGCCTGTTCCAGTGTTGGTGCATTATACATTTCTTTTAAGTCTGATGTAAATTCCCTTGCATCTTTGTAAGAAATATATCTTATGCTGTTTCTAATTTGATGAACCACACATTTTTGAATTTCTGTCTTTGGAAACACTGAAGATATTGCTTCGCTGAACCCTTTTAAATTGTCAACAGACATAATTAGTATATCCTGAACCCCTCTGTTTTTCAATTCATTTAAAACATTTAGCCAGTACTTGCTTGATTCATTTTCTCCTATCCAAAATCCTAAAACCTCCTTTCTTCCTTATCTATTCCTATAGCTAAATATACCGCCTTTTTAACAACAACTCCATCTTTTCTTACACTGTAATGGATAGCGTCCATAAAAACTATTGGATATACATCCTCAAGCTGTCTAGACTGCCATTCCCTAATTTCAGGTATAATTTTATCTGTAATTTTACTGATCATAGATGGCGAAACATCAATTCCATAAAGATTATTAAGATGGTCCTCGATATCTCTGTTGCTCATTCCTTTAGCATAAAGAGAAAGAATCTGCCCTTCAATGCCAGTAATTTCTCTTTGATATTTAGGGATGATTTGAGGCTCAAACTCAGCATTTCTATCTCTAGGAATATCTAAGTCAATATTGCCGTACTCACTTCTAACAGTTTTCTTGGAATGTCCATTTCTAGCATTAGAAGTAGTCTTATCTTTCATAGAATGTTTAGCATACCCCAGTTCATGCTCAATTTCAGCTTCAAGCATAGTTTGAATAGTACCCGAAAGCAAATCCTTAAGCATATCCTTAATATCATTAGTATCTTTAATATTGTAATCCTCAATCAGTGTTTTTAAAAAAATTTCGTTGTCAATTTTTCTTTTTAGCTATAACAAAAACCTCCAAATATTATATAGTTATTTTACCATATATTATTTAGAGGTTTACACAAAAATTTTTACACACCCTCATATAAAAATAATACTGCTTTTACTAAGTGGTCGGAATGAAACCTTTACAGTCGGATATTATGCTCATATAAAAATAATACTGCTTTTTACTAATAGTTCAAAAATCATCAAATGCTTTTTAAATATTTAGCATTTGCTTTTTTGCAATTCTTCATCTGCTTTTTTTCTACTGATTTATCAGCTTTTTGATATTCTTCAGTATTCAACAAAGATTCTTTATTAGTAACTGCTTTTTATATATTTAGCAGTTGCTTTTTTTCACTTCTTCATATACTTTTTGATATTCTTCATTATTCAACCAAGATTTTTTTATTAGTAAATGTTTTTTATAGTTAGCATCTGCTTTTTTTGCATTTTCTTCATATGCTTTTTTTCTATTGATTTATCAGCTTTTTTTGATATTCTTCAGTATTCAACAAAAGATTTTTTTATTATTAACTGCTTTTTAAAAAAATTTAGCATTTGCTTTTTTCCAATTCTTCCTCTAGTTTTTTTCTACTGATTTATCAGCTTTTTGATATTCTTCATTAATCCATTCTTTCCATTTATTTACTTCTTTCTGTCTCGATTGGAATAATTCATTATTAAAAAGTACCGTCTGCATTCATCAAAGATTTTTTTAAATGCTCTAAATCCTGATATTGTTTTTTTATCTTCTTTTTTTAGGTTGTTCCATATGTTGATTTTTCTTGTTCCTTATTACACATATTAATCCACTTCCTTTTTACATTTTTTTCTTATTATATCATACACTTCAAAACTTTGACAAGTTTCTATTAATGATATAACTAAATTTAATATTCAATTCATTATCATTTGCAAGCATAAGTTCTATTTCCCACTCTCTGTATTCCCCAGCAATGGTATTACATTTTTCCTTGTACTCAAAGTAGTCTATCAATCCCTTATCGTAAATATCAAATACCTTACTGTACTCAATAGCTTTCATTTTCTGTATACGTTCAAATATTTCACTTCTTTGCATAGTTATCACTTCCTTTAGTAATATTATAATCTTCATATTTTAACTGTGAACGCTTTATAAGGCTCTTTTACGCTCTCTAATAAGCCAGCCTATACCTTAGTATACCTAATACTAAAAGAGGGACTAAAACGAGCTAATTTTGATATTATAGCTAATATTCTTTTATATGATTATTAGGTATTTCTTTTCTTATATAAAAAATAACCTAATATTAGAGCCGTAGAGCTTACGAAAGATGTTAGCCTATACTTAATATACCTAATACTAAAAGAGAGCTTCTAGCGCCCTCTATTGATATTATTTTTTTAATTTTTTTATAATCGTTTTTATTATTTTTGTATCTTTTCTTTAAAATCATTTAACGCATCATTATAATCTACATAAAAATTATTTTTTTCATATTTTTCCAATATTTTTATTATACATTTCGTCAGCTTTTTCGAGTCATTCGGATATTTTTTTATCTAATATTACATACAAATCTTCTTTAAATTTATTAAACTCGTTAATCATTACATCGTTTTTCTAATTCTACCGTTGTTATAGAATATTTTAAATATTCAAGATGAGAGTGTCCAGAATTTTTGTGTAAACCTCTAAATAATATATGGTAAAAATAACTATATAATATTTGGAGGTTTTTTTATTATAGTTAAAAAAAATCTTTCTGTTTAAAATATAGTTATATATTTAATAATCTGAACAGAAGAAGTGAAAGTTACTTATAAATAGAGGTTTAAAAGCAAGGTGTGGAAATGAATTATTTTTCACACCTTTTTGTTTTAAGTTCTAAAATTGATATTGTTTTTTTGATAATTTATATTATATAATTATTATTAATAAGGTATGAGATTTTAAAAAAAATTCCTTATAGAAAGGAACTAAAATGAAATGATATTTTTTTATACAAAAATAGAAATGATATAATTCTTATAGATGATGAAAAAGATGAAAAAGAAGAAAAAGGTTAAATATCTTAGTGAATCAGATATAAAAATTATTGAAAATGCAAGTCTTTAATTACAAAGTAGTATTTTCATTACTATATGAATTAGGAGCAAGAATTAATGAAGTAGTTAACTTAAAGTATAGTGATATACAGAAAATTAATTACAGGGGGAAAAATCTAACAGTGGCAAAAATCAATAACTCAAAACAAAAATTTAAGGATTACAAGGAAATTGTTATGTCATCAGAACTTTATGCTCTATTACTAGAACAGCAGCTACATTTGGGATTAACAAGTAAAGACTATATTGCACGAAATTCTAGAAAAGGAAGAGCTGATGAAAATCACACAAATAGATACATGAAACGTTTATTTGAAAAGTTAGGAATTGATAAGAAGTTTGCACATACGCATGTATTCCGTCACAGTCGAGCAGTACATTTACTAAACGCTGGATTATCATTAGCAGAATTAAAGAAAGTTCTTGGTCATAAAAAAATATAAACAATACTTTAATTTATGCTAACTTGAGTTTTTCAGATATCAATAGCAAACTTGTAAATTTAGATAGTATTTTTAAAAATAAGTAGGGGAAAAACTGAAGATAATTTATGATTTTTCTTTGATTTTTTTACATTCAGAAATAAAAATCAGTTTGTCAGTCATGACTGACAAATTAAAAAAATTGATTTTTTATAAATAATGTTATACTAAAAAGTGATAAAAAAATTTATTTTTAGGGAGGATGTTATGAAAAAAATAGCAATAGTTAATAATAAAGGTGGTTGTGGTAAAACAACAACGGTTTTTAATTTGGCACATTATTTTTTTCAAAGCAGGGATTAAAAACTTTGGCAATCGATACTGATCCGCAGTTAAATCTTTTCTACAAATTTCGGAGTAAATGTTAATGAATTAAATTTTTCGTTAGGAGATTATTTACTTGAAAGAACAAAATGACTTTCAACCCGAAAAAAATTAAATAAAAATTTATATTTAATAAGTGCTGGGACTGAAGCAGAAAAAAAGATATGGAAGAATTAAGAAATCAAGGACCATATTATTATCAACTGTTGAATAATTTTTAGAAAATCTATCAGAAAATTATGATGTTATAATATTTGATACAGCTCCAGCATTCAATGCTTATACAACTTCAGCAATTTATACTTCAAGTGTTTATCCTGTAATATTACCTGGAATAAATGAACTTTTTAGGACTTAATGCTACGATTAATTTTACAAAAGGATTGGGAAAAGATATATCAGGGAATTATATTAATTAGAAAAAGAAAAAAACAGCATTGTCGGAACAAATACAGGAACAGTTGAAAGAAGAATATAAAGATTATTTACTAAAAAGTATAATAAGAAAAAAATGTGGCTTTATCGGAATGTATTGTTACACATCAATCAATATTTGATTATTCAAAAAAATGCAAATGGAGCAAAAGATTATAGTAGCTTAGCAAAAAGAAATGATAAAAAAAGAGGGATAAAATGAGCAAAAAAATTTAATTTAGATCTTAGTAAAATTAATAGCAAGAAAGTTCCTGTAGTAGCAAAGATTGAAAGTATTTATAATATAGATTATGAAGAACTTGATATATCAGGAACAGAAAAAGAAGAGCTTATAAAATATGAAAATGACATAACATTCCATAAAGAAAAAGTCAATGGAACATATTTTTAAATATTCAAAAAGCAATATTTGAAGCCAATCAAATTTTTTTCAAATAAAGGAAATGGGTCATTTGGAAAAATGGATAGAAAAAAATTAGGTATAGATAGAGACAGTGCAAATGTAGCAATAAGAAAAATATTCATTATATTTAGAATATCAAGCTAAGGGACTTGAAGAACCAGAGAAGGTTTTTAACATTACCTAACAGAACTGTAAAAAAACTTTAACGGGGCATAAAAAGAAAACTTTCAAGAAACTGAAATTATAGAAGTAATAAAATCAGATAATCCAAGTTTAAAATTAAAAGAAATTGAAGAACAGAAAGAAGCAGTAAAAGTTATCAGATGTGGAAGAAAGAAGAATTTTTTTAACGAGAGAAAAAGTAAAAAAAGGCAACACTTGATAAAAAAGATAAGAGAAGAAATTAGAGATATTGAGGAGCAAATTAAATCTTTAACTTAAAATTTTTTGGTAATTTTTTCAAAGGGCAGTATTATTCCGATAATTGGAATACTTCATTCCGATAGTATCGATATTGTTCCGATAAAATAGTATACTATGAAAGATTGGAGGGATAATTTATGTACATTACAGTTAAACAGGCTGCTGAAAAATGGGGTGTATCTGATAGAAGAGTAAGAATTTTATGCTTTGAAGGGAAAATACCTGGTGCATATCAAGAAGGAAGAGCTTGGTAAATATATTTGGCTAACAAAAGCAGGTACTTCCCAAGAAGCTCCCGCTTCTAAAAGCGGGAGTAGTTCACATAGGAAAAAATAATAAAAATATTTTGAAAGTTAGGAGTGATAATATGAATAAAAAAATAATATTTTATGTGGGATGTGTAATTGCGTTAATACTTCCATTAATTAAAAGTGTTCACGCTTTTGCTTCGGGAATATCTCTTCTTATGGGAATTATTATGGCGAGTTTCAGTTTAATTCTAGTTCCAAAAAATTTAGGGAAAATAGAAAAACTTACACTAAATTCAGCTGTCGTATTTTTTGGATTTGGACTTAGCATAAGTAAGGTTGTTGCTGTTGGAAGTAAAGGGATTTTTCAGACTGCAATCAGTTTGATTTGTAGTGATAAGTATTGGTTTAATTTTTGGCAAAAATTTTTTAAAATGGAAAAAAAATTATCACAACTGATTGTGTTTGGAACTGCGATTTGTGGTGGAAGTGCTATTGCGGCAACTTCTCCAGTAATTGAGGCTTCTGATGAGGATATTGCCTTGTCTACTGGAATAGTATTTATTTTAAATACAGTTGCATTATTTCTTTTTGCATTTTTTATAAATTATTTTAAGTTAAATGCTGAACAAACTGGAATATGGACTGCACTAAGTATTCATGATACCAGTTCGGTAGTATCAGCTGCTGCTTTTCACAGTACAGAAGCCTTGAGAATAGCCACAATTATGAAACTTACAAGAACGCTTTGGATTATTCCGATAGTTATTGTTCTTAGCATTTTAAATAAATCTGAAAATAAAAAGATTAAATTTCCAATTTTTATATTATTTTTTATTTTAGCTTCAATTGTTGCAACAATAATAAATTTGCCAGCAATTTACAGTTTGCTTACTCAAATAGGAAAAATGCTGTTATCCCTTGCACTTTATATGATTGGAACTTCATTAAATATTCAGACTATTAAAAAAATGACTGGGAAAAATCTTTTGTATGGTGTTACTCTTTGGATTTTTTCGATAATTTCAGGGTATATGATAATGATGTTTTTATAAAAATGGTAAAAAAAATTATAGTGTAGTAAAAAAAGAGAAGTGAGATATTATGAAAAATAAAAAAATTACTGATGATAGTATTAGTATTATTATCTGTACAAATGTGGGAGCTGAGCCTAAATTGGACTACAATGTTACAAAAAAAGTGAAAGTTACAAAATTTCTGAGAAAAAAATGAAAAAGAATTCTTTAGAAGTAAAAAAGGTTTTGAAGCTGATACTGATAAATTTCAGAAATAAAGTGAAAGAAGTCAGCTAAAAAGTTTTTATAGAAAGATATGATGGCAAAAAGAGACTTTCAAAAGTAAAAGATGAAACATTTTGCTACTCAGGCAATGTTAAAAGCAAATGGTAGTTAATATGATAGAAAAAGGTATCGAGTATCAGAAAAAAAGCAAAAATAGAAGAAATTAGATTTTTTTAATGATGAAGAAGCACAGATTACTCAAAAAGTAAAAAGTTTTTTTGATAATAACAATGGGAACAGTTTTGCAAAAACTTCAAAATGAATATGAACTTTTTAAAACGTGTTGCAGAAAAAAATTGCAATATAAAGATACGGAAGATATGACGTCTCAAATGGAGAAAAATGGATAGAAAAAGAAGTTTTTTTCTAAACTTTATGAACGGTATAAGTGAAAGTTATAGAAGATGAATTTAAAAAGAAGAAAAATTATACGGAAATGACTACAACTGTTAATATGAATAAAGTAAATAATACTTGGCATATAAAAAAATTTAGATGAACAAATTAAAGCGATAGAAATGATATTTTCAAATTTATCAAACAGTATGTAAAAAAATATAAAAAGGATAGATAATTATGTTTATAGAAAAGGAAAATTATTATTATATTGAAGAATTTGAAAAAAATACGGTATTACAGCAGTTTATACAAAAAAAATTGCTGGAAATATGTCTGATTACTGTCCCAATTGAAAAATCAGAAGAAGGTATCCAGAAAAAAAATCGGAAAAAAAGTTGCTAAAAGGAGTCTGAATTTAGACAGATAAACAAGAAGTTATGGCTTTTTCAGACGCATTCTAACAATGTGAAAATTATTAGTGAAGATACAACGAAATGTTATTATGAGAAAGACGAATACATTGATGGATTTTTGACAAAAGTAAAATTAAGTTATTGGAGTCTGGCATTCAGGATGGTCTGAAATGTTTAAAGAAATTATGAAATCTGGATTATTGGAAATGGAAGAACTGGAAGGTTATTAATAAATTTGGAACTTATGAAAGAAGGATATCCACCGATAGACATCAAGTTTACTGATCGATTGAAATATTATGAAGCTTTTGATGAATATCATACAAAGCACAATATATCAGCGATGTCAGATTTATTTACTAGATATTTAAATCAAAGACTAGATTTATATTTGTCCATTTTAGATAAATAAAAATTTAAAAAAATCGATATCTAAAAATTTGGGATAATTAAACAGAAAATAGATTTTTCTTCAAAAATAAATTCAAAATATGATGTATATTTCTTTATTTTCAAATAATCGTTGTTATAAAGATAGCGATTATTTTTTTATATTTTGTATAATTTAAAAATAACTTTTTACTTAAATAAATTTTTATAAAAAAATGTTTATCGAATAAGTTCATTTTTATTATATTTTTTTGACATACCTAAACTTAAATTCATTTTTTTCAAATCTATCTGTTTTTTTATAAAATAAAAAAAGATAGGAATATATGTATTCAGTTTATAAAAATAATAGAAGAAAAATAAAAAACAATCAAATATTAGGAGTAAAATTTGATGTAATTCAGTGAGTAAAATCTCTAAAAATTTATTGAAAATTTTTTTATAAAAAAATGGATTGAAAAAGAATCCTAAAATATTTATAAATTTATAAAAAAATAGAATGGTAAAATTGAAAAAAGTGAGAAAAAAACTTAATAAAATTAATACAGAATAGTTGTTAAAACAACTATTTTTGAAAAAGTTCATATATTTTTATAAAATCAAAAAAATTTCTTCTTAGATTAATTGGCTATAAATTATTGCTATTTAAGTTATAAATCTCTTTAATCACGGTTAAACACCTATCGTACAAAAACTAATTAATAAAAATCGACTGTAAATTTAAAAAAAAATTACTCAATGTAGCAACAAATAAGGGGTTATGGGATTTTTTCCCTTACTGCAACATTTTTCTTCGAAAAATGTGGTAAGCGAGATTACAACATTAGTCGTTATTATTCAATTAAAATAAAGAAAATCTTCATTTTTTTGCATAAAAATTTTTTTCAATAATTTATAATTTTTTTGATAAAAAAATTACAGATAGGAGACCAAAAAAATATGATACAGTTAAATTTTTTTAAATAAAGCTACAACTTTATCAAGTGTTAAGCAAAAAAATACGATAAAAAGTTACGTAAATGAAGCTACAAGAGTCTCTGAAAATTATGCAAAATAATGTTAATAAAAATTTGAGTACTCTAAATATTAAAATTGAGATTTTTAATGAAGAAATTCTAAATGAACAATTTAATGATGTTGAAGTTGAACAAAAATTCTAAAGATATTGTATGTTTTTTTAAGTAAAAATTAACATACGGGAACTTGAATTAAATAATAAAACAAATATTGATTTAAACATGATTTTAACTCAAGAAGAAATAAAAAAATATTTCGAAAATAATCTAAAAATTTTTTTAATGAAAAAAATTAAATATGGAAGAAGAAAATATTGTGTATTGTGTAGTACATCGTGATGAGGATAATCTTCATATGCATACAATGTTTGTCCAACGAAAAAAATAAACGAAAAAAATGAGTGATTCTGAAATAATAAAAAAATAAAAATTTGAGAATAATAAAAACATTAAAAAAACAAGATGTGCGAGACAACTAAAAAAATTTGAGATTGATACCAAAAATTTTTCATAAAATTGACAAAAAAAGTTAATGACAAAATAGCTTTTTTTGTAAACTGTTTGACTTACAGAATTTTTGATGTCATTAAAAAAATTTTGATAAATATAAAGATTTTTGAAAAATTTTTATATAGAAAAAAACTACAAAAAAACAGTCAGAAAAAAATGATTGATAAAGTTAATAAAAAAAGAAAGAACTAAAAAAATATTACTATGATCAAAGTTGTAATAAATTAATAAATTTTTTTAAAGATGACGTACACCAACAATTTGTTGACTTTATATCTAAAAACAGATGAATTTACAAAATTTAAAAAAACATCGCTGAACAAATTTTTGGATGATAAAATAGAAGTCGTTAAAACTTTAGAAAATAGTAATTATAAAAAAATGCAGAAAATTTAAAAAGATTTGAGAGATAAAATAAATTATCGAAAAACAACTTATTGAAAAATTTAATAACAAACAAATGAATCAGAGTGAATTCGATGAATTATTACAAATGAACTTAAAGGAATTAGAAATTAAAAGAAAATCAGAAATGACATTTGAGGAATATCAAAAAGAATATTTAAAAACACAAGAAATAATTAGAGATGGTAATTTTTTTCTATAAATGATAATGCAATTGAAAAAGTTAAAATCATTAGACGCCAATTTAAATAATTTTTTTAAAGAATTTAGATAAAAATACCAGAGCTGCTTTTTAAAAAGTACATTCAATGATTTAAAAACTGTCTCTCTGAAGATATAGAAAAGCTTAAAGTAAAAAAACAAGAATTAGAAAATGAAAAATGCTCTATTAAATCAAAAATATCAATACAGCAAGATTAGAGCTCAATATGATTAACGTTAATGAAAAACAGAAGCTCGAAATTGAGCTAAAACAACTTAAAAAAAACCATCTAGCTAAAAAACAAGAGCTTCTTAATAATCAGAAAACTGAAATTGAAAATTTAAAAGAACAAGTTCGCCAGAAAGTTTCGCTAAGCGATAAAGAAATTAAAGAGATTGAAGATGAAGTAAAAGAAGAATTAATCTTGAAACATTACAATGAAATAAAAAGAATAAAAGATTTTTGTTATTAATGATTTTTCCATTTCAATTCAATAAAAATCTTTACAGAAAAGTTTGAATTTGAAACATTTGATCGAATTGATAATGCCGTGGAAATTTTTGAAAATAACGACATAGAAGATAGTGAAATAACGCTTTTGAAAGGTTTAGAAAGTCAAGAGGACGAAGATAATAACAAAGTATTCGCTATACTAAATTATGCTGAAGATTATAGCTACTACAATTATGAATATGATGAAAAATGAATGTCTATCCAATATGGAAAAAAATACTTAATAAATTAAAGGAGAAATTTAAAATATTCAAAAAAAGTCATTACTAACACAATTAAGAAAATCAAAAAAATACTAAAGATTTTTATAAATTCAAGATAATAATAAGAGTTTTAGGGATATCAAATTTGAGTGTGAGAGTGTCCAGAATTTTGTGTAAACTCAAAAAAATATTATTAAATATATTGACAAAACAATTTCAAATGATATAATAATTATATCAAACGAAAAGGAATTGATGTTATATGGAAAAAGTTGTTGTTAATTTTAGAATAGATAAAGATACAAAGAAAGAAATGGAAAAAAATTTGTGAGGACATAGGAATTTCAATAGGGACAGCATTTAATATTTTTTTGCAAAAATTCACTCGTGAAAGAGGAATGCCATTTGAATTAGATTCAGATCCTTTTTATAGTCCAAAAAAATATTGAAAGAGTGAACTACTCCCGCTTCTAAAAAGCGGGAGTAGTTCACCTATTATAAATATTTTTTTCTATGTCCTACTTCTAACGCTAATACTACTAAATTTTTCATCTTGGATATTTACAATAACTCTGTAATCTCCTATTCTGTATCTCCATTGTCCTTTTCTATTTGCTTTCAACATTTTTCCTTTACTGCGTGGATCTTTTGCAATATTTTCTAAATAAATTTTTATTCTCTTTTTTACAAATTCATCTAGTTTGCTAAAATCTTTTACGAAATGTGGAGTTGGGATTATTTTATATTTTACAGTTTTTCCCATTTTAAAACTTCTCCTCCATTTTTCAAATAGCTTTCATATTCTGATAATCTTAAATCTGCTATTTTGGCATCATATTCATCTTCCAGTGAGTCAAACACTTTTGATTTTATTAACTCTGACAATGTAACACCTTCAAATTGTGCCATACTTTGCAAAAATATTTTTTCCATATCAGACACTTTTAAACTTATAGAAGCCATAATACTTACTCCTTATATTTTTATTTTTGGTAATACCATTATACTACTTTTTAAATTTTTTTGTCAATAATTTTTTTGGGGACACTCCAATAGAAATATGGTATAATAATAGCAGAATACACAGTAAAATAGGATTTATAAGTCCAAATGAATACAAAGAAAGCCATAAAGAAAGGAAACAAAAAAAATTGCTTAAAAAAATAGTCTAAATTTTTTGGGGACACTCCAAGTAAAGAAAGACAATGATGAGGCAGATAAAAAAAGATAGAGAAAAAAAGGAGGAAGAACACAAATTTTTTTGAAGAAATAATGAAAAAAATGGAGAAGAAAAAAATGATTAAAAAAATATTTTTAAAAACTCTAACGATAAAATACTTGATTTTTTACAATTTTAAATATACTTTACGCTAATGATAAAGATTTTAGACCTCAAAAAAATATATTTAATAAAAATAAATGATTATTATTTAAAAAGATTCTTATAACTATTATGGAACTAAAAAAAGTTTTATTAGTTGACATTTCAGATATAAATAAATTAATAATTGGTGATAAAGATTTAGAAGAAATTTTTGAAATAGATGATATTCCAATTAAAATAGTAAATGAATATTTTTTTAAAAAAATAATGTCTATTATTGTGGAGAAAAAAATAAAAGATGTAGATTTAAATAGTTTTGAAATTTTACCTTATGGTTTTTTTCAAAAAGATAAGAATAGTTTATATTTTTGAAGGAGAAAAAAAATTTTAGAAAACATAAAAAAATTTTAAATTTTTTTAGGGGGAATTTTTCTTATTAATGATAAAATTTATGTTCTTTTTTCGAAGAAAAAAAGCCAGAATCCTAGAAATTGATTTTAATACATTGAGAGAAGTAAAAATTGATATTCCAACTATGAAGATACTAGGAAAAAAATTATATCTCTGATAAAAAAATAATATATTATGTGAATAATATTATTGAAAATGTGGATAAAAATAGTTTTTAAAATATTAGATGAAAAATTTTTTTCAAGAGATAAAAATAATGTTTATTATCACGGGAAAAAAATAAAAAGATGTAGATTTAAATAGTTTTGAAAATTTTTATCTTATGGATATTCAAAAGATAAAAAAATAATATATTATGAAGAAAAATACTTTTTTTAAATGGATCTATTAAAAACTTAGAAATTTATAACAGATACTTTTTTTAGAAATAACGGGATATTTGTATCTGAGAAGAATTTTTTTAATGATACTTTTATTGAAAATTTAAAAAAATAAAAAAATAAATAGTAACATTAAATTAATAAAAATAGATAATTATTTTTTCTTTTGATGAGAATACAATTTTATATGAAGATTTTGCAGGAGTTCATTTTTATAAATGTAGAAAATAGTAAAAAAATTTAAGAAAAATTAAATATTATTATTATACAGATGAAAAAAATATTTATTACATGTATAAAAATACCAGAAGTAGATTTAGACAGTTTTGAAATAATTAATAAATATTATTCGAAAGATAAGAACAATATTTATTTTTAAAAATTTTAAAGTTGATAAATATATAGATTTTGATTTAATTCTTCCTCCAAAAAAATTATTGAACAGATCGGAAATTAAATATTAATTTTTTTGAGAGTGTACATAATTTTGTGTCTACTCTCATTTAAACTCAATAAAATAAATAAAACAGGATGTCCCCATCATCCTGTTTTTAAATTCCCTCAAACATACAAAAAATACTACTTAATCTCCATCTCCAATACCTTCTGTATCACTTCTCCAAACTCTCATCAATTTCATCATCAGTCAAATTAGAAAATTTTTCCAATTTTTCAATTTTCTCTTTTCTCAAGTTTATACGCCTTTTAGAATCTATTATAATTGAGTTATTCGTTACATCTTTTAATCCAGCAATATATGCTCCTAATAAAGTGGTACTTCTATTTAAAGCCTCTTGTTCCGCTTCAAGTTCTTCTTTGATTTGTTCACTTAAAGTTTTCTCTTTTTCTTCTACTTTAGGAGTATTTTCTATGATTCTGTATCTTTTCTGCGGTTTAACTTCTTTTTCTATTTTTTTTGTTTCTAAAGTTTCCAGGTTTTTATCAGTTGAAAATCTAAATTCAAATCCAATAACTCTACTTCTTCCACGTCCACCATTAAATCCATATTTTTTCTCGATTTGTAAGTTGTACTTTTTCTCCTAATTCTTTTTACAACAGGCTTTTAATACATATTTATCAATGTCTACTATTCGATATTTTTTTCTGGAATATCTAGTAAATTTCTAAATTCTTCAATATTACATTTCCAAAAACCCCGTGCTACGAAATTGTTTCATTCTTCGATAAAATTCTTTTGCATAACTTGACTTTAAAGTTACAAATTCTTTTAATTCAAATCTTGTAAAATTTGAAGTTAATTGATTTAACAGAAAAAAGAACTCTTCATTAACGCTCACATATAATATTTGGGTATCTCCATCAACTTTAAATTTATTGAATAATGTGAATTGTTCAATAACATTTCCATTTATAAAAGTAAAATTCAATGCTAGTAATTTTCTATTAACATTTATAATATTTTTCATAAATTCAACATTTGAATGTTTACTCTTTAAATTTATATATTTTTTTAATTCAAAAAAAGAAAAATTCTATTATCTCAGTGCCTCTTTTCTCTTACTTTAGACGAAATAGAAATTAATAAATCTAACTCTTGAGAAGAAAAAAATTTCTCAATGCTACTTGATTAAATTGATTATTATACTTCACAATTGTATCCATAATGTAAATTCCTCCTATTTTTAGATTATTATAACATATTAAGGGAGTAATTTCAATAATGCTCCCTTTAATTCAAAAAAATATCCTTTTTATTTTCCCCAAAATCTCCTTTAATACCCCAAAATCTACCTTTTAATCCCCAAAAATCCCCTTTAATCCCCAAAAATCTACCTTTTAACCCTAAAAATACCCCTTTAATAATTTGAAAATTTCAGTATTTATGCGTTGTTGCGGACACCTAAAGATATAAAAATATTATAAAAGACATAAAAGTCTTTTATAATATTTTTTTAAAAAAAGAATAAACACATTAAGTATCACACGATTTTTTTGTTATTAAATACTTTTTATAAATTCTAACAAATCCAATAAAACTCACCCTTCCATCAAAATCTTCTTAAATAAACCTCCGTTCTCTTATTGAATTTCCACTAAAAAGCAATATAATAGTATAGCTATGGCAGAAATAAAGCAAAAACATATTGACAAGTGCAAAAAAAAATGAAGTCTTCTTGATTTCTCTTTTTATTTTTTTAAAATTTTTTTATGCTTATTTGTAAAAACTTATTTTAGTTTTTGGGAAACAACTTCGGTTGTTCTTTTTATTTATCCAAAAATCTCATTTCAATTTTTAAAGCCATTCACAATCGATTTGAGCCCTGTTTTTATACCCAAAAAGTTTAAGAACTGGAATGTACGAGTATATAGAAATATGGTATAATAATAGCAGAATACACAGTAAAATAGGATTTATAAGTCCCAAATGAATACGAAGAAAGCCATAAAGAAAGGAAACAAAAAAATTGCTTAAAAAAATAGTCTAAATTTTTGGGGACACTCCATAATGAATCATCTAAAAAAATAATTCTTTTTTCTGATTGGTATTAGTATAAATTGTAAAAGAAATTGTTGAAGAAGCAGTTAAAATAGATAATAAGATAAAAAGGTAATAAAAAAATAGGTTAAATATGGAAATAGAGAAAGATGAAAAAAATAAAAAAATATTAAAAACAAAACAAAAATTATCTTTATGTCCTAAAGAATATAATTTATCAAATTTTTTTGGTTTCAAATTGCTCCCTTTTGATAGATAAAGATAAAAATAAAAGAATTTACTATAAAAGAAGATGAATTAAAAAAATTATAGTGATGAAATTAAAAAAATTTAGTAAAAACAATTAGAGAAAAAAATGTATTTATCAAAGGGTATATCAGTTATTCCAATTAGAAATACTGATTTTTTTCTGAAACAACATTTTTTTAATAAAAAGATAATTGATTCAGAAGTGATAATATATTTATCAAAAGATTTTAATTATTATTTAGATTTGTATGAATATGAAAAAAATGAAAAAAAGATGGAAAAATAGATGATTTTCAAGATAAATTAAAAAAATAGAAAAAGTAGCAGAATACATTTATTCTAAGAAAAAGAATATAAAACCATAATTAATTTCGATTCTAATTTTGGAATTTATTTAGATTTGCATAAATATTTAAATTTTTTTCTAAAGAAGTATATTTTTGAAGATTGGTTCATAAATATTTATTACTATTCTTTGAACGAGGATTTAATAAAATTGTATAATTTACTTGAAAAATAATAAAAAGCAGAAAAAGTAAATTCAGAAGAATTTGTTCGTTATCATGAAATGATTCATCATATTAATTTCGCTTAAAAAAATAATCCACAAGATAATGTTGATGAGGATAATTTTAAATTAGAAAATGAAAATGAATAGTTAAATTATAAAAGTTTCTAAATAATCGTTGTTGTAAAAGACAGCGGTTATTTTTTCTCTCATTTTTCATATAATGCAAAAAAATTTTAATTATATCAAATTTGCCCATATAACCCCTACAAGCCCAAATTTTTCGTTTAAGGCATATTTTTATACCAAAAAAATTGATTTTTTTGAGCTGTATGGATGTTATGGGGCTGGGTGTAAAAAATTTTTGTGTAAACCTCTAAATAATATATGGTAAAATAACTATATAATATTTGGAGGTTTTTTATTATGGCTAAAAAGAAATCTGTCTATTAAAATATAGTTATAGAAATATTTAATAGTCTGAACAGAAAAAGTGGAATCTGTTTATAAATAGAGGTTTAAAGCAAGGTGTGGAAATGCTCCAAAAGAAGTTACTATTGATAATGTAAAGTACAAGGTTATTATTAAGGACAGTGAATCAGTAAAAACATATACAAGGATTTCTCAAAATGGGAATAAAGTATCGAATCTAAACCATGCAGAGAAGAAACTGGCAAGTTATATTCAGGATAATTATTCAGGTAAGGAGGTAAAAATAGATATTGGAGTACAGAACACATCTATAAAAAATTCAGGTATGTGTTCAAACTGCAATTCTTCAATGTTTGATTTTGCAAAAGATAATCCTAATATGAGAATAACCATTTATGAAGGAACAACAGGAATAAATCCATAGGAGAAAGGAAGATAAGATGAATAAAAGATATATGGATATATTAAGAGAATATCTGAAAAAAAATGAAAGAAAGGCAATAGGATACAGTGAAGAAGAAATAACTAAAATTGAAAAGCTGTATGATATAGAAGTAAAAGGAGATTTCAGGGAGTTCTTAAAATATGCCGGAAGATGTGACGGGAGATTTACTTGAAGATGATCCTATTATTCTTTATAGAGCAAACTTTGGGAGTATACAGTCCTTTCTTAAGAAAAAAATTATTTTTGGATTTATAGATGATGAAGATTTTTGAAGAAAAAGTATTTTATGATGAACTGAAAAGAAAGCCATTCATATTTTCAATAGAAATGGAAACCCTATTATTTTTTATATAAGGACAGCAGATGATGATTTAAAGGTATACTGTTTTGATGAGAATGAAGAAAAAGGTAAAGGATACTGGAATGAATTTTAATGAATATATGGTTGATTTAGTAGAAAGATACAATCCTGAATTAAAACCTACACTAGATTTTTCCATCAATAGGGAGAACTTCTAGTACAGTGTGATACATCTGAAAAAGAATTACAGGATTAAAAGGGAAATAAGGGAATATATATCTTCAGAAAGAAAAGAAAACACAGAGCTTTTTATCCTTCTTGAAAGATATCTTGAAAAAGAGCAAGAAGGAATTTACAGGATACAATGATGATGAGATAAGAGGAATAGAAGAATTATATGATATAGAAGTGAAGGGAGATTTCAGGGAATTTTTAAGTATAGCAGGAAAAAGTTTGGGAGGATTATTAGGAGAAGAAGAATTGTCATTATATAATGACTGGAGTATAAGAGAAAGAATAGTGTTACAATATGATTTTCAGGAATATGTACAAAAAGATAAATTTCGTGGAAAAAGGAAGAGATGGTAAACCTTTTATAATTGACTTAAAAAGTAATTCTGAATACATTTTTATAACTACAAGGGATGATGATTTAAAAGTATATCATTACAGCAGAGAGAATAGGACTTTAAAAAGAAACAGGAATGAATTTCAGTGAATATGTTACAGATTTAATCAAAAAGATATAATCCGGAACTTAAAGAGTTAAAAAGATGTTTCAGTATCTGGGGATATTATAAACATATGATAAAAGCTTTTCTACATTTCTAAGTGATAGTTTAGTAAAAAGCTAAAGACCTGTTATATTAAAAATAATACAAAAAAAGTTTGAACTTAGGAAATAAAAAAAGAAAGGTAAGTTAATAATAGAGGGATTGGAGTGTACCCAAAACCTTGGACAAATAAATTGAAAACTAGTTTTCTATTTGTTAAAAATATAGTTATAGAAATATTTAATAGTCTGAACAGAAAAAGTGAAAGTTGCTTATAAATAGAGGTTTTAAAGCAAGGTGTGGAAATGAATTAGATGAAATCAAAAAGAAGTAGAGGATAATTTAAAAAGAAAGAAAATAGGTGATTTGAAAATGTATTCAAAAAAATAATAAAAGTCATTTTAATAATTTTAATCTTATTACCATTAAAAATTTTAGTAAACAATTATTTTGTCCCCAAAAGAATTTTTATTGGGATAAATTTTTCTCGTGATTGGAAAAAAATAGAGATTATAGGTTAGAAGATTATTATGGTTGTCCAATATTAGAAATAGGGAAAAAAAGGAAAATACTATTATGGAAGAGTCAGCTCTGATTCAGGAACAACATTTTATAGACCAGGGAACGATGATTTTACTAGTTGTAAGAAAAATGAATATTTTTTTAATTGATAAAAAAATGAAGGACTTGATATACATATGTTTCATGACAAAAAGAAGATATTTTGAATGTAGTACACGAATATAAAGTAAAAACCATATGAGTTTTTATATTTTTCAATTTTAAGATAAATTTTATACTAAACTCCATTTAAAGAGAGTGTCCAGAATTTTGTGTAAACTCAAAAATATTATTAAATATATTGACAAAAACAATTTCAAATGATATAATAATTATATCAAACGAAAAGGAATTGATGTTATATGGAAAAAGTTGTTGTTAATTTTAGAATAGATAAAGATACAAAGAAAGAAATGGAAAAAATTTGTGAGGACATAGGAATTTCAATAGGGACAGCATTTAATATTTTTTTGCAAAAAAATTCACTCGTGAAAGAAGAATGCCATTTGAATTAGATTCAGATCCTTTTTATAGTCCAAAAAATATTGAAAGATTAAAAAAATCTATTGAGCAAATGGAAAAAACAGGTGGAACGGTTCATGAGGTCGATTATGATTAAATCGTGGACTGATGAAGCATGGGAAGAATTTCAATACTGGGCAAAAAATGATAAAAAAGTTTTTAAAAGAATCTTGGAACTTATAAAAGATATTGATAGAAATGGCTATACAGGAATTGGCAAACCGGAAGCTCTGAAATATGATTTTAGTGGATATTGGAGCAGAAGAATAGATGCTGGGAACAGGATTGTTTATAAAATTGAAGATGGGATTATAAAAATTGTTCAATGTGGTTCTCATTATGGAGATAAATAAAAAATAAGTGGTAATAGTAAAAAGAGAGTGTCCAGAATTTTGTGTAAACTCAAAATATAATATATGCACAGGATGGTAGTTTTATCATC
>BNJU01001115.1_pt1 | contig 59832 bp, 74 predicted proteins | sample 8539281 | NCBI WGS metagenome assembly BNJU01 (sample SAMD00202456, study PRJDB9452) | human saliva metagenome | isolation source: human saliva | place: Japan
TGATTTACATAATTTTTTTATTACGAAAAAGTTATAATATATTTTTGAAAGGTTTTCTATGAAAAAAATAAGGCAATTTTGGTATATTTGCTAGAACATTTATCCAATTAGTATCAGTTTGTCTAGTTTTCTTTCTATTGAATCGTTATTCTGTTCAGTCTAATGTATTAACTATTTCAGGAATCATTCTAGGTGGAATTTCTTCAGCTCTTTTGGGGAATAATTGTTGCTAATCGATATTTTTCATATTCATTTTAAGAAGATTTTAAAAAGATTTTTTTAACATTCATACTAGTTATAAACACTATTTATTATCTTTCTTCCTAATTATATTTGATTTTTTTCTTTCATATTGTTTGGTGGGAAAAATGTTAGAATTTAACTGGTATCTCCCTTTTTTTGATGTTCTTCAAATTTATTTTATTTGGAGGAATAGAAGAGATTGGATGGCGATATGTATTTCAACCAATTTTACAAGAAAAATTTGCCGTATTTCCTCTCAACAATCTTAACCTTTTTTTAGTTGGGCTATTTGGCATCTGTTGTACTTTTTACATAGATGGTTCTCTGGCAATATTACAATTGACGCCGTTTTTTTATTTGGATTACTGACAAATTCTTTCATACTATCAGCACTTTATATTAAAAACAAACAATCTCTGGATTTGTGTAATGACTCATTCAATTATTAATGTCTTGTCTCAACTAACCATAGATACTAATCAATACGAAACTTACTTGATAAAAAAATCTTCGTCATCTTAGTTTCGTGCTATATGGTAATGAATAAAAAAAGAAGAATATAGTCGTAACTGATTGTATTGGTAAACTTTTCATTTTAATAAAATGAAATATAAAACTCAAAACCAAATCAAATATGATTTGGTTTTTTTATGATAATAAGAATCAAATTTTACTTGAATTACATTTATTAGAGTTGAAGATGACGAAGGAACATTTAGCAAAAAGTATAAAAAAATTTTTAATCATAATAAATTAATTAAAAGAATACTAAAAAAATTTTTTTGGTTACAAACTATACACTAGCAAAACTAAAAAGTTTATGTACAATTGACTTAACGTGAGCTAAACTATTGATACAACTGAATTAGAATCATAAAAATCATAAAGTACATTCTTTTAAGGAGTGTACTTTTATTTTTTTATTTTTGTACATTATTTTGAAGTGTTATTTTGTATATTTTTCTAGTTCATCACATCATCTGATTTAAGGAATTGATTTGTACATTTTTTTACTCTAATAGGTGCAGAAGAAGTAGTGGTTCAATTGTACATTTTTGTCTACTCATTTAAGGTCTTATTGATAGTAAGATATAGATTTTTACTCGTGGTGCTAGTTAATCTCAAAGTATATCAGATTATTAGTCAGTATAATTTGCTCCATTCTCAACTGCAATCCTGTTAAGCCTCTAGCTAGTGTTTGTTCGACATCAAAAAAAGTACAAAGTTCTGAAAATCGAGTTTCAATAATCCGTCTCATAGCCATTAGTTTCCAATGATTATGTTGTTTAGCTCTTGCCATAGATGGTAACCTTTCTGTTTCAACTGTTCTCTAAGTTTATAGCTAAGATAAGCTAAATCAGCTAAAACATAGGGTTGAGAACAATTTTCTAGTAAGTCATCAACTGCCTTGACCGTCGATTAAACCGACTTCTTTCAAGGAGACACCCACAAGGATTCTTGTTTAGAAGCACCGAATCAATCAAGAAGGATCACCCAGAGGTTCCAGCATTTGAAGAATATGACGAGCTACTTGAAGCAATCAAAAAATCCCTATAAAGGGATTTTTTTATACCTATAATACCTTGTGCAAAATAGTCGTATATATCAAAATCAGAGTCACGTTACCTACTATTAGACCAAAAGTCGCAAGCAAGGTATTTGCTGTACCCGGCTTAAAATCTGCACTAATCAAATATGGCCAAAAGCATATCATTGGGAAAACGGCTATTAACACGCATACATAGGTAGGAAAGCTTGTCCAAAGAAAGCGTGTCGTCTCTAACCAGTGCCCCCATGAAGGTATCATTATTTTGCTTATAGTGAAAAGTATGCATATAAGGTGGACCACTAGAAGATAAATAGCATACTTTGTCTTGCTCAGTATTTTTTTCTTTTTTTCATTTTATCTAACTATCCTTGCTAATTATTCTCTCGTTCACCTGCAATATGAACTTTAAAACTAAAATTAACTATATTATTATTCGAATCAAGGTCTAAATTCATAAAATAATGATTCCAAAAGAATTCATTGTTACCTGCTCCCCACTGCACACCGTAATGTCCCAAATATTCACCTCTCGGATTGCTTGGAGTCAGCCATATTTTTTTACCAAATACTTCCTTAAACTTATTTTCATCAAGCTTCTCTAGCAAATCTATACCATCTATATTATATGAGATTCCATATTCTTTAGCAGCAGCTGTGCATTCAGAATCGAAGCAAACCTGCGTAACTACACAGTCCTTCAGTTCCTCATACCTCTTTTTATGCCCGTAAACACCTATGCAGCCAACTACTACATTCTTCTTTACAAGAAGATAAGTCGATCGTGTGACTGCAGAGTCATATGACTTAAATCCGCTTGGCACTGTTACACCGGAACCTTGGTATTTATAATAGCTTCCCGATGTCAAAAGCTCATTATAATTAGGATAATCATGTCTACCATTTGACACATAGATTTCAAACCCCTGGTCTATCAAATCCGAAATCTTAGTCTCTGTAAGATGAATTTCAGTTCTGTCAATTTTAAGTGGAGGTGCGTTATCAGGTAGACCTATAATTATATATACAAACATCAAAAACACGAATATCATAAGAACTGCAACGATACCTATCCAAGATTTCCCGGTTCTCTTTCGTGCATTGAAAAGCGCCATTATAGAAGGCGTGATTATAGCAGCACCAATTGGCGCCGCCCCATGACGGAACATGCCCATGACCTTAAAGGCAATTACAGCGCTAATTAGTATTAAAACTATGTGCACTGCATACTCTCCTACGCTTAGCTTACTCGTCCTAGTCTGATTATTTGCTGGGGCATCGTACACTGGAACACCGTTCTCAAAGGTGTTCTTCATTCTAAAACGCAGCCAAAACAATATTCCAATAAACACAACTGCCAAGAACACTAGCAACCCAATAAAAACTAATCTTTCCATCTGTAACCTTTTCTCTGACCTAATTATCGTTCATCAAAATTCATATCTAGTCTACCACATTTTGAAATTGTTTTACAATATTTACATACTTGTGCACGAATCAAAAAGTTTTAAAAGGATTTAACGACTTAGCAACGACACAACAAACTCTAATGCATGAGTGGGATTATTTAAATAACCTCCTAATAGCAAATCCAACTGAAATAACTGAATTAAGTAATACTAATGTATGGTGGATATGTAAAGAAAAACTCAAATCATCGATACAAACTTAAAATTAATGAAAAAAATTAAGTATAAAAAAAGCGCTCATTAATAAGTTGCCCAATTTGCAAAAGGTTTAAGAAGAAAAACAGGAGCATTTTTGTTAGATTAAAGATATACTAGAGAATACTAAAATAAAACAAAGTAAAAACACTCTAAAGTTCATTAAATTGATTATAGAGTGTTTTTTTGTTGTCAAAAATGTACATTTTAAAAAAATTTTTTTAGTTTTTGCATAAGCTCAAAATTTTTTTCCGGTTAAACTATAAAAACTAAAAAGTTTATGTACAATTGACTTAACTAGAGCTAAACCATTGATACAACTGAATTAGAAGCATAAAGTACATTCTTTAAAAAGTGTACTTTATTTTTTTATTTTGTACATTATTCTGGAGTGGTATTTTTGTATGTTTTCTAGTTCATAACATCATCTGATTTAAGGGATTATTTTTGTACATTTTTTTACTCTAATAAGTGCAGAAGAAGTGGTGGTTCAATTGTACATTTTTTAAAACTTATTTATGTTCCTACTTAACACAAGATATAGATTTTTTTATTTTTGTTGATGGTATAATTAATGATAGATGATGCGCTATTTCTAAACGTAAAATACAAGATTTTTCTAATTTATTTTTCTTTTTAGACTAGAAGATTATTGCAATAAATACTATGTATAAACTATTAAAAAGGTAGGAGCTATAATGGCCGATAAATTTGGACAGTTTTTTTAAAAGATACACTAAAAAGAAATTCTCGTAGAACATGTAAAAAGAATTAAAAAAATCAATCTGAAATTGATAAATTTTTATGAAAAAAATATGAAAAGGCTGATTTTTTTCAGGATTATATCTAGAAATGATTAATGACACTTCAAATCAAATGGTAAGAGATGCTAAGATGATAATGCATGAGAATACGTTACTGTTTAGAGGAGAGGAAACAGAAATAATTGCAAGAATAGAGCAAAAGTGGTCTAATGCGTTTGCTACATCTGAGACCATGTATATGATGGTTCTTGAATCTGTAAAAGATTATTCTGATTATGTAAATAAAATTGATAACAAGGAGAGAGAAAAATCTATTCATAAATACACAGCCTTAAAATACATACACGGAAGAGGTCTACAACAATTTTTAGAGATAATCACTTTAATGAAAAATGGATTTGCTGATGGTGCGTATTCTAGATGGCGTTCACTTTACGAATTAAATATTATTGCGTCGTTTATTTCAGAATATGGAGAGGAAGTTGCTGAAGCTTATATTTCATCACATAATACAGAAGATCGTTATGAATGGGCAAGAGCTTGTGGTGAATTTAGTCCTAAAAAGAGATATATAAGTTTTGACGATATCAGAAAAAAATCCAATTTCCCATCAGAATTATGGCAACAACCATATCGAATCTCTAATGAAGTCACACATGCATCATCACAAGGCACATTTAATCGATTAGGTCTAATGGACGGGGAAGAGAAAATAAGTGTAGGGCATACTGATTATGGACTAACAATACCTGGTGAACACTCTGCTATAACAATAGCGCAACTTACGGGGTTGCTTTTGATGGTATATCCATCTGGTGATTCTATAATAGCTGCAAAAATGCTAAATAAGTGGATTGATGTGGTAAGAGAGCAATATTTTAAAACACATGACTATATTTTTCCTGATGAACCCAAATTATGGAATAATGAAAAAAATTTAAGTCTAAGATAGATATTTGATAGAATAAAAAAAGTACAAAAAAATTAAAATTATTTTTTTATTAAAGACTCAGCAAAAACACAATATATTGTTTTTTTATTTGTATACATAAAGTTTTTCATTGAAAAATTACTACATGTTAAAAACTAAAAAAATTTTTGTACTTTTTCCCGAGACAGTGGATAAACCCTTGATACAACTGAGTTTAAGGAGTAATGTAGACTATTTGAAAAAAATGTACTTTATTTTTATTATGTAAAATTGAAAAAAAGCTAGAATAACGTTCATCGTGGTATCTATATTGTAGTCCATTAGGAGATTTTTTTAATGTATATTTTAGAAGAAAGTTTGGTGAAGTTGATGAAGAGCAAAAAGTACATTTTTTTAGGTATAGAAAAAAACAGACACCGAAGTAAGATGTCTGTTCTCCAATCTATTTTTAGATTATTGTTCTTAAAAAAATACATACTAATTCTTGAAGAATAATCCTTTGTAAGTCTTAGTTTTACTGGGGGTTCGTGGTATAATAGAATTATTACTACAAAAATTAGGAGTTATTAAGATGCTCAACTTATATTGTGATGAGTCTTGTCATTTGGAAAATGATGGTGAGAGTGTAATGTTAATAGGAGGGATTTCTTGTCCAGACTATGTAAGGAATATTGTCTATAAGGAGATAAAAAGAAATAAAAAAAGAAAACACGGTATTTCTTCACGTTCTGAAATAAAGTGGAGGAAAGTTTCAAATTCTAAAATTACCTTTTTATGAAGATCTTGTAAATTATTTTTTTGATAATGAGCATCTTAATTTTAGAGTAGTTATAATAGACAAAAAAATAAATTAAACCATAAGAAATATAATCAAACCCACGATGATTTTTTTACTATAAGCAGTACTTTTATTTAGTAAGAAAAATTTCTCTTTGAGGATGATGTTAACGTTTTTTTATAGATATAAAAAGACACAAATAGTATTTTAAAAGTTAACAAGTTAAAGAATATTCTTGAAAACTGGAAGCAGTCACCCAAACATATCAAAAATATTCAACAAATTCGCTCTCATGAAAACTCAATAATGCAATTAGCTGACCTATTGATAGGGGCAGTAGCTTATAAAAATAGGAGCTTTGAAAGTAGTTTAGCTAGAATCAGGCTAAGTAATTTAATCTCTAATAGAGCTAAGCATGAGTTAACAACGAATACAAAGTATAACGCAATAAAATTCAATATTTTTAAAATGGAGTTAAGTGATGAGCAGTAACGTAACAGATTTTTGTCCTATCCTTCCTCCGAAGATAACACTTGATCAATTTAATGGTGACTATGCTCTTTATGATGATTTTTTATATGAGAATGTATTTTTAGAGCAATTGTTCAACTTCAAGATAACTTTTAGAGGGAAATTTGTCGAGTTAAAGTCGTATCCGTATTTTGAAGGTAAAGAAGATAGTTATTTTCATCTTACCTGTAAAAATTTTGATATAGATTCAGAAGAACGAGAACCTGATTTAAGAAGGAGCGAAAGATTATGTTGGTTAAGACCTGCAATAGAAACGGATCATAACAAGATTTGCAAACAAGATTGTTTCTTAATATATGAACGACCGTATAAAAAATCTAATAGAATATTTTTATTAGATCCAGTAGATCGCTATTTTATTGTACTTGAAGAAAGACCTAGTTACTATTTATTGATAACAGCATTTTACATACACTATGATAATGTACTTCGAAAGAAACTGAAAGAATACGATAAATATAAAACTAACTGAGAAAAACAGAAAACGTCCCTATGATTAGGGACGTAATCGCAATCTCCTTCAACAACTTGGTCGATGAGTTAACTATATTATACCAAAACTATAAAATATTGCAAGTATTTAATTAACAGACAGCAATAATTTCAGAGATATTCTCCCAAATGTCCAAATGGATATCTCTATTCCCGCATGAAATTTATTTACAAAGAGTACATTATGGACTTACAAGAACTTTACGACAACCTATCAACTGAGTTAAACACTCTTGGTATTCGGTTAGATAAAAATATTTACCAAGGAATGCAAAAAGAATCGCTAAAAGGATTTCTTAGTGACTTTGAGAAGCCGGTGTATTAGGCACACCTTTGAAGTCAACTCAAGGATGTAGAATCTTTGGATAGCTATCAGAGATTGTTAGATGGGACTGATGACCGCCAATCTGATTATGTTAAGCAATCCATTCAGCGCTTTTACACGGAGTTTGTTGAATCAATCAGGGATGAATTATATTAAAGAACACTGATGACAAAAAGTCTGGCAAATTCCTTGTCAGACTTTAACTATATGATTTTAGTAAAGTATATTCTCACTAAAATTCAGGTTTAATAAATTTCCAGTTTTCACTTTGATAGGGTAGACTTTAGGATATTTTTGTTCCAAAAAAAAACTAAAAGTTTATGTACAATTGATTTAACTAGAGCTAAACCATTGATAAAACTGAATTAGAAGAATAAAGTGCACTCATTAAGTAGTGTACTTTATTTTTGTTTTGTACATTTTTTGTTGATGGCTTAATCAATACTACATCTCTATCAGGCAATTCAGACTCCATTTAGTCCTCTAAAACCCATGTTGAGTGTGTATCTTTGCTGGTAAAAGCTTAGAAACCTTGTAGCGAAGTAATAATGAAAAGCCTTTATTATAAAGGTTTTTCATATTCCAATAAAGAACTTGACATTATTAGTTACTTCCACTACAATAGAATTACATACCATTGGTATGATAGAAAGGGACTGGAATGGCAAGAAATAGAAACTCACATGAAACTAGACAAAAAATACTAGAGGTCTCTAAAAATTTATTTTTAGAAAAAGGATTTGATAATACGTCAATACAAGATATCATAGATGGGTTAGGTGGATTAACAAAAGGTGTTATCTATCATCATTTTGAGTCTAAATACGATATACTGCAAACAATCATTAGCGAAAATAATCAAGAAATTTTAAATTATAATTGGAGAGGAAATACTGGGTTAGAAAAGATACAAAATTCTTTGATGGACTCTTTCTCTAATTTTGAACACCAAAGGCTCGTTTACTCTGCCTCAATCATGCTTAGAAGTCCACGTTTGTTAGGAGAGCAGTATCTAGGTCTATTTTCTGATTTTTTACCCGAAATTAGAGAAAAAGTTTACGAAGGAGTTGAAGATGGGTCTATTAAAAACAGAATATCCAGAAGAGCTAGCAGATTTAATTGTTTTAACTCTAAATATTTGGATTGGTTTTCAAATTTCCGTTTTTTCATTAGTAGAATTAAAGCGCAAAATGAATTTCATTAAACTTACTTTTGAAGGTCTAGGGGTACAGTTAATTTCTGATGAAATGATGGAGGTGATTTTTCAACTTATTTGATCACTTAAAAAAATAGTAAATAAGTAGTCGCATGACATTCTTGTTAATACTAATTTCTATTTATGTATTATCAATTGAATAAACTATATTACATAATTTATAATTTAAAAAAATAACATACTTAAAGTGTGTTATTAAAAATCCACTATACATACCGTAGGTATGTTTATTTTTCAGTGTAGCCATACCGATAGTATGTATGGTGTACATTGTCTGAAAAATAAGCTAATTTTTTTAAATATTTGTTGAGATTAGTTTGAATAGTTTACTCTTTATTTACACTTTGGAGGAAAGAATCTATGTTATCGCTTATTAAAATTGAATTAAATAAAATTTCTAAACCTAAATTATTTTTTTAGCCTGGTTGTGTACTATTTTTATAGTGTTAGGCATTACAGCAATCATTATTATGGGTTTAGGTACTGACAATAAACTAGGAGAATTCACTGGTCAGGATTCTAATGTTATTAGAGTTACTGGTAAATGGGAAGGCTGGGCAATTGTAGCTTCATTGTTTTCATCTTTATTTACAAAAAGCAGCATTTTTTTGATTTTTCGAATCTTATTTATTATCTACGATTATCATTGATGAATTTAAACGAAGAACAATTTTTTTCAGTTGTTTTTCTTACCCTATTTCTAAAAATAAAGTTACTATGGGGAAAAATTCTTTTAGTCATCCTAATATCATTTATTGCCCATTTTTCTGCACATTTAGTTATTCAAATATTCATTAGATTCATGGCTGTTGTAACTGAATCTAGTTATATCCCTGTAGCTAATCAATTAATTAACTTAGCTGGAATTACGTTTGGAACAGTACTAATAGGGTTATTACCATTTTGTTTTTAGGTATGATTAAGCATTCAACAGCTATAACAATGCTTACAGGACTTGGTTTAGCAGCATTACTTTCGAAATGCCAGTCCAGGAAGTTTTATCTAATAATATTGCTGATAACTTATTCTTTTTTTGATATTTGCAAGTTTCATAAGTTTAATGATTACTTCATTTTCAATTTTATAATATTTCAAGACAAGATATTAGTATCAAGTAGCATAGCTGAATTTAATTGAAGGAATGTGATAATTCCTTGATGATTTCTATAAAAAAAGAGGCTGTATAAGTTGGTATTTATGCTCAGGAGAAAAAAATTCTTTGCATTTAAAAGCTGGATATAGAAAGAGAGATAGAAATGAGAAATATTGTTGAAATAAAAAGAAGTTTTTTTAAAACAATTGATAAAGAAGAAATTTTTAAGTGGTATCAACCTTCAAATTGCTGAAGGAGAAATCTATGGTTTTTTTAGGACCGAACGGTGCTGGAAAAAAACAACGTTAATGAAAATGTATGTTAACCTTATCAACAATTACATCAGGTAGTATTGAAATTTTTGGGAAAAATCTACAAGAACACAGAGAAGAAATCCTAAGTCAGATTGGAAGTATTATTGAATCACCAATTTTTTATGATAATTGCACTGCAAAAGAAATTTTGGAAATTCACGCTCAATATATGGGGAAAAATATTATTGAATCAGATATAAAAAAAGCCTTAAGAATGGTCGGCTTAAAAAATACGACTAAAAAAGTAAAAGATTTTTCGTTAGGAATGAGGCAAAGGCTTGGTTTAGCTCGTGCCTTTCTAACAAAACCTAAATTGTTAATTTTAGATGAGCCAATCAATGGTTTAGATCCAATAGGGATTCAAGAAATTCGAAATCTTTTGTTGTCGCTTTCTAAGGAGCATGGAATTACTATTCTAATATCGAGTCATATATTATCGGAAATTTCACAGATAGCAGATAAAATTGGCTTTATCAAAAATGGAGAAATTGTAGAACAGGTTTCTATGAAAGAGATTAGGAGAGAGAATATTGACTTAGAAGAATATTTTTATGTCACATTTTCTAAAATGAAATTAAGAATTATGAGGTAGATTAAGGATGAAACAATTGATAAAGAACCATCAGAAGGCTTTTTTTATGCTTTCATGATATTTAATATACTGGTCCCTTTAACTAATATTGCTTTTTGCTTATTCTATTAAAGGTATTATTGATAGTGGCATGTCCCAAAAATAAAGAAGCCTTAACTCAAGCGGTACTAGTAGGAGCTACTGTTATTTTTCATCTATGCAGACTCAACTTTATATCTCTTCGATTGAGAAATAAACTTGTTAGGCAAATCATGTCAAGATACAAAAAAACAAGGTGTTCCAATCTATTTTTAGATAGGGATTATAGAGACTTTTCTAAAGAAAAAAATCAGGGAAATTTATTTCCGTATTAACCGAAAAATATGAAGAAAAATTGAGCAAGATTATCTATACCAGTATTTTTAATATTTCAAAAAAACCTTTCCTTAATGATTTTTTTCACTTCTAACTATGTTTATAGGTAATTGGTTTTTTGACCTTATTAGTTATCATTGCTAGCATCATTCCGATGATGATTTCAGGATTTATTGGACAAAAATCAGCCTCTTTACAAAATAGAGCTATGGTTGCCGATCAGAAGTATTTAGCTAAGGTTAAAGATATTTTAGCAGGATTTCTTGTTATTAAAAGTTTTAATGTGAAAGATGCTATCTGTGAGGATTATAGTCATGAAAGTGAAAAATTTGATGAAATAAATTTTATAAAAGGGAAATTTGACGTTTTAGCTAATGTTATTTCACAGCTTTCAGGGATGATTGTTTTTTTGGTAGCCTTTGGTGGAGGGATGTATCTCGTATTTAATAGCTCTACCACAATTGGGAGTGTAACAGCTATTGTTCAACTGGTCAATTTTGTAGTAATGCCACTGAATGAAGTTGGAATGGGAATAAGTAAATTTCGTGAAGGTCAGGCAACACTAGATGCATTTGAGGTAAAAGATGTAACTGAGCTTCAGACTGGTGAAACAAAAGAATATTTCGATGATGTTATTTCTTTTTCAAATATAGACTTTTCTTACCCTAATACTAAAGAAAAAATTTTTAACCATTTATCTTTGAAGATTCAAAAAGGAGAAAAAATTGCAATTGTTGGAATGTCAGGGAGTGGGAAATCAACTTTGCTCAATCTATTACTGCGTTTTTACGATGTAACAAGTGGGCACATCTCCATTGATAATATAGATTTGCAAGCTATTTCAGCAGAGAGCCTTTATAACTTAATGACAATTGTTCAACAAGACGTTTATATCTTTGATGATACTTTAAGAGCAAATATTACTCTTAATCAATCCTTCACTGATGAGGAAATAAAGCAAGCTGTACAGCAGTCGGGTTTAGAAAGTTATGTTTTAGAAAATGAATCTGGTCTACAAACTTTATGTGGAGAGAATGGCTCAAATCTATCTGGCGGACAAAAACAAAGAGTTAGTATTGCGCGTGCCTTGATTCGAAAAACACCAATCTTATTATTGGATGAGGCTACTTCATCTTTGGATAATCAAGTAACTACTGAAATTGAAAGTTCAATCTTGGATATTCAAAATTTGACTGCACTTGTAGTAACCCACAAGTTGAATGAGAACATTTTGAAAAAATACGATAGAATTCTCTTTATGAAAGATGGCGTTATTGTTGAAGATGGTTCTTTCAGTGATTTGATGGATAGGAGAGGTGAGTTTTATAAGTTGTTTGAGTTGAGTGTGTAATTCTCTTTCATTTTATAGTATAATTTTATAAAACACTCTATCCTTTTCGTTCTATAATATATAAGCTTGCTAGCACCACATGTTGAGGCGGTAAGTTTGCTAGTCAAGGAGTAAAACGACGAAGATTAGCATTTACTTCCGCCCATGCGATAGCTGTCCGTGATTGACAAGTGCTAGCACGCAGACAGAACGGAGATAGCGAACCGCTGAGTGTGTCGCTCTGCTCGTAAAAGCTTAGAAACCTTTGAACGAAAGGGATAATGAAAGCCTTGATTGCAAGGCTTTTTGCTTTATGGTGGGTAAGTATCAGAGTGAGAAAATTTTTGGAATGAGTAGAAGTGATAGCTAGAAATTATCAGTTTCTATTTCCATTTACCCTGTGGGTACGTGTTTGTTTCCATTGACAAGGAGTTTGTGGGAATAGAAATGTACCCACCTTGTTTGAATCAAGTGAAGTGTAGTTGAAGGAAATCTGTTGAAAGCAATACTTCATTTTACCGAATAAGTAATAATTTAGGCAACTTCAAATCGATTAAAAAAACTATTTTTAAAGGTTAAGAGTAGACAAAAAAATTGTCCACTCTTTTTTTGCAAACTCAATTTATCAATAAATGAAATGAGGGAATGTAAAATGAAATATTTTGAGGTTGAGTTAGAAAATCCTGATGAATTTTTTTAAAACTACAAACAGAAGATTTTTGTGAAAGCTAATCGCTTGCTACTAAGGAAGATAATCCAGAGCGTTACAGTCTATGAAGAAAACTTCGTCATATCCTTTAAATCTGGCATCGAATTGGAAGTATGAGTCTCATTCCATAACTTTTTATATTGAACATATCATCTTGTTGTGTTATACTATAAATTGATATAAACAAAGATGTAGGAGGAACCGAAACTATGACAGCCTCAATGCGTTTAAGATAAGCTGGCAATAAAAAAAGCAGAATCTATACCCGATGATAGGCTTTTTTGTTGTGCTTATTTATACGATATTGAGCATTCATTAGTTACGGTGAGGATATTGGTTATTTAACTATACCTTTATTTAACTATGTCTTTTAATATGAATGTTTCCAAATTGTATGTATGCAGACCAAAAGCCACATTGTGGGGTTTGGCCTGCATTTTTTATTGCCTAGAATGCTATTCAAAATAGAAATTCAAGCAAAATAATATGCAGGAGATAATATAAATGGAAAAATACAACAATTGGAAACGAAAATTTTATGCAATATGGGCAGGGCAAGCAGTATCATTAATCACTAGTGCCATCCTGCAAATGGCGATTATTTTTTTACCTTACAGAAAAAAACAGGATCTGCGATGGTCTTGTCTATGGCTTCATTAGTAGGTTTTTTTACCCTATGCGATTTTTGGGACCTGCCATTGGTGTGCTAGTGGATCGTCATGATAGGAAGAAGATAATGATTGGTGCCGATTTAATTATCGCAGCAGCTGGTGCAGTGCTTGCTATTGTTGCATTCTGTATGGAGCTACCTGTCTGGATGATTATGATAGTATTGTTTATCCGTAGCATTGGAACAGCTTTTCATACCCCAGCACTCAATGCGGTTACACCACTTTTAGTACCAGAAGAACAGCTAACGAAATGCGCAGGCTATAGTCAGTCTTTGCAGTCTATAAGCTATATTGTTAGTCCGGCAGTTGCAGCACTCTTATACTCCGTTTGGGATTTAAATGCTATTATTGCCATCGACGTATTGGGTGCTGTGATTGCATCTATTACGGTAGCAATTGTACGTATACCTAAGCTGGGTAATCAAGTGCAAAGTTTAGAACCAAATTTCATAAGGGAGATGAAAGAAGGAGTTGTGGTTCTGAGACAAAACAAAGGATTGTTTGCCTTATTACTCTTAGGAACACTATATACTTTTGTTTATATGCCAATCAATGCACTATTTCCTTTAATAAGCATGGAACACTTTAATGGAACGCCTGTGCATATTTCTATTACGGAAATTTCCTTTGCATTTGGGATGCTAGCAGGAGGCTTATTATTAGGAAGATTAGGGGGCTTCGAAAAGCATGTATTACTAATAACAAGTTCATTTTTTATAATGGGGACCAGTTTAGCCGTTTCGGGAATACTTCCTCCAAATGGATTTGTAATATTCGTAGTTTGCTGTGCAATAATGGGGCTTTCGGTGCCATTTTATAGCGGTGTGCAAACAGCTCTTTTTCAGGAGAAAATTAAGCCTGAATATTTAGGACGTGTATTTTCTTTGATCGGAAGTATCATGTCACTTGCTATGCCAATTGGGTTAATTCTTTCTGGATTCTTTGCTGATAAAATCGGTGTAAATCATTGGTTTTTACTATCAGGTATTTTAATTATTGGCATTGCTATAGTTTGCCAAATGATAACTGAGGTTAGAAAATTAGATTTAAAATAAACAATATTGGAGGAATATTTATGTATCTTATTTTCATGTAACTCTTCCTGCTAAAATCGCAGGGTTTTCCCTGCATACAAGCAAATGAAAGCATGCGATTATAGACAGGAGGAAATGTTATGGAATTAATATTAAAAGCAAAAGACATTCGTGTGGAATTCAAAGGACGCGATGTTTTAGATATAAATGAATTAGAAGTATATGATTATGACCGTATTGGTTTAGTAGGAGCAAATGGTGCTGGAAAAAAAGCACTTTACTCAGGGTACTTTTTAGGAGAATTAACTCCCCAGGATGTAAAATGAATCGTCTGGGTGAACTTGCCTATATTCCCCAGTTGGACGAAGTAACTCTGCAGGAGGAAAAAGATTTTGCACTTGTAGGCAAGCTAGGTGTTGAGCAATTAAATATACAGACTATGAGCGGTGGTGAAGAAACAAGGCTTAAAATAGCACAGGCCTTATCGGCACAGGTTCATGGTATTTTAGCGGATGAACCTACGAGCCATTTAGACCGTGAAGGAATTGATTTTCTAATAGGACAGCTAAAATATTTTACAGGTGCACTGTTAGTTATTAGCCATGACCGCTATTTTTCTTGATGAAATAGTAGATAAAATATGGGAACTGAAAGATGGCAAAATCACTGAGTATTGGGGAAACTATTCTGATTATCTTCGTCAGAAAGAGGAAGAACGTAAGAGCCAAGCTGCAGAATACGAACAATTTATTGCGGAACGTGCCCGATTGGAAAGGGCTGCGGAGGAAAAGCGAAAACAGGCTCGTAAAATAGAACAGAAGGCAAAAGGTTCTTCAAAGAAAAAAAGTACTGAAGACGGAGGGCGTTTAGCTCATCAAAAATCAATAGGAAGTAAGGAAAAAAAGATGTATAATGCTGCTAAAACCCTAGAGCACAGGATTGCGGCCTTTAGGAAAAGTAGAAGCTCCGGAAGGCATTCGCAGAATTCGTTTCAGGCAAAGTAAAGCATTGAGCTCCATAATCCATACCCTATAGTCGGTGCAGAAATTAATAAAGTATTTGGGGATAAGGCTCTGTTTGAAAATGCATCTTTTCAAATTCCGTTAGAGCAAAAAGTGGCGTTAACTGGTGGTAATGGAATCGGAAAAACAACTTTAATCCAAATGATCTTAAACCATGAAGAAGGAATTTCTATTTCGCCTAAGGCAAAAAAATAGGTTACTTTTGCACAGAATGGTTACAAGTACAACAGTAATCAGAATGTTATGGAGTTTATGCAGAAGGATTGTGACTACAATATATCAGAAATTCGTTCAGTGCTAGCATCTATGGGGTTCAAACAGAACGATATTGGAAAAAAAGTTTATCTGTTTTTAAGCGGTGGAGAAATTATAAAATTGTTGCTTGCTAAAAATGCTCATGGGTAGATATAACATCCTAATAATGGATGAACCCAGTAACTTCCTTGACATACCAAGTTTAGAGGCTTTGGAAATACTAATGAAGGAGTACACTGAACTATCGTGTTTATCACCCACGATAAACGATTACTCGAAAAATGTAGCAGATGTAGTTTATGAAATTAGAGATAAGAAAAATAAATCTGAAACATTAAATTTAAGGTAGTCGCTGGTCAGTATAGTCTGTTCTGGTTGGCGACTCCATTGTTAAAGAGTATAAAGACTTTAGATTTTATGAATATTAAAAAAATAGGAACAGTCAATTGAACTGCTCCTATTTTTTTCTGCTAAATATATTGTAGTTTTTCTTATATGTATAATGATAGATTAGCGGATTCTCATCTACGGTACTTACTTCAAATATGAAGAAGTGATCGCGGTTATCTCTGGACTTTTTCCTTATTGAGGACAAAGTAATTCTTACGTGAAGTCGCCATTGTTTTTTTAGGATATCATCAGTTAGGAAGGTCAATGGAATATTCATGTTAGAGTAGCGGTAGAAGTCACGTTCAAAATCTTGGTAGCTCTCGCTATAATAGTCCATTTGTAGGTGATTACGCTGAAACTCAAGCTGATTCATAGAGCACCTCCTCGACAAGTTCAATACTAATAATGTCTTTTTAATTTCAAATTGATGTGACCTGTTGTAGTTTTTATCAAAATGAAATCTTTGGTCAGACTTGGTATTGTTCCAGTGTAGGAAACACGCTTGTTTTTTTCAATCACTTGAATGCGTGTGCGTAGCTGCCCGGCGTATACTTGACTGAGGAGTAATAATTTCTTCTCTAGTGATAAGTCAGACATGTACGTTACTTTGTTTGTATCATCAGAGAGTGCTGATGCATGTTCAGATAGGAAAAAGCCCATCCATTTTTGCATCTTTGTATCCTGGTACTCTCTTGCTGATTGAAATGGTAAATATGAACGGTCAATCATATCAAATCCTTTTCTATGCAGAGGCAAGGGTATTTTTTTATCAAATTGAATCGTAAAACCTTGAATTCCCCCACCTGTGTAACATTCTTTAAAGCGATTGATTACCTCAGTATAGATTATCACAGATGAGCTTGTTGGCTTAATGCTAAATGTAAATTCCAATGGTAATCGGTTTTCAGATTTAGCATGTACTAGTCGTATCGATATTTCAGTTGTTTTTGAGTTTTTCTCTGACGAAGTTTTTGAAGTTGCTGTTTCAACGATTCCATGTAAAAAAATCTTTTCAAGCATTTCAATATCATTACATCCTTTGCTACGGATTTCTGAAAATTGTACTGTATTTTTTTCTTGTTTCATTTTAATCCCTCCAATCCACCCGCGGAATGACCACCGATAAGTTTACTGCGTTCAATATTTCTGGAACCTTCAGTTAGGACGGTTCCTTTTTGTATGGCTAAAAAACCAAACTGTTCTCTGACAACATCAATAGCTGTCTGAAGTCTATTATCTTTTTCAATTTGTTCTACATCATCAAAGAGTGATAGTAGAGTATAGCTTTCATCTACGAAGCCACTATAAGATACACCAATTTGTCTCACTGCACCAGAGGTGTATTTTTTCGGAATAATACAAGTACATGACTCACCATTGTTTTGGGGAGATTTGCGGGTTCAATTTTATTCTGAGCATTTATAGATTTTTTCATCTCAGTCCTAGAATAGCCAATATGAATAGAAACGACAGTAGTCAATACTAGGGCTACTGTTCCGTTCCACAGTATCATTTAAAAATCATTTTCACACCCTTTCGTCTATTAGTATAGAAGAAAGCTCTCAGCACATGAGGAGAAATCATGAGGGATATTCTCAGTTGAATAAGTAAGAGTATAATCTACATCTCCAAAGTAGGAGTGGCCAGTTCCAGCAGAAAGACCTTCATAGGTTTTATAACTGAATAGATCGACTACTTTGTTGTCGAATTTTTCCTGTTCTTCAAGTAATCCTGAGGAATAGACGACAACTTTAAAATCAAATAAGCTAAAAAAACGCTCTAAAATCATTAAATTGATATAAAAATGTTTTTTTATTGTCAAAATATACAATTAAAAAAATTTCCAGTTTTTTTAAAATCACTATCTCAGATGACAATTTAATCAAAAATATGATATAATACAGAAAAAAAGTAAAAATAACAAAAAGTAACTTACAAAAGTAAAAGAAAAAGTAAATAGATAGCCACGGCGGATATTCCTTTCATTGTTTAGAAGGAGTTGCTGTGGTTATCGTTGTTGCTGAGCTAATTAATTGCTCTTATTACTTAGATGAAGTTACTTTTGTTATTGAATTAATTCAAATAATAATAACGATCAATGAAAGTACTCATCGATATTCCCTTTATGCAGTTTAGAGCACAAAGGAAAATGGTACTGATTTGATCGTTTTTTTGTGTATTGACATCCTAAAACCCAGTCAGAACCTTCAGTCATATTAAACAAGGAGATAACATGAGATTTGTTGTATATAAACATTCACTAGTTTTAGGTGATAACAACATCGTGACAAAGCAATTTATCGTTCTGAAGCACGATGACGGCAACTTACAATTTACTGATTTTCATCGTTATGTTAAATCTACTTCAAGAATCAAGTCTATTTCAGATGATGGGAATAAACGCTTTTCTTACGTTGTTAAGTTTCTAAATTTTATATTTGGTACTTCTGGACTTAAAAGTATAGATCAACTTACACTTGAAATGGTTAGAGAATTTTTTACGCTTTATGGATTATCTCAGTTACCAGGAGATAGAGAAAAAAGAAAGAAAAGCACCGTTGAAAAATGCGTAAATGCAGTTCTTGACTTCTTAACTCTTTATTTAAGTGAGCGAGAGGGAAAGGCTAAGTTAAAAGCAGAAGAATTGTATTCTACGACAACTTTTACGAATAGTAGAGGACGGGTTATAAAGCGTAAAGAACCAAATTTTGAAATATACGTAAATGATAGCAACACTGAGAAAGCTATTTTTCGTGATATGCCAAATAGTGCTTTTGAGATGTTATTTTCTCACATAGCACACTATCATAAAGATCTACTCATGGTTGTGGCCTTGGGGGCCTTTGTTGGCTTAAGACCATCAGAAGCATGTAACGTAAGACGTGAAGATAGTCCTCTAGGACCAGGTATTTTATTTCACCAAAGTGATGGTCAAGTATTTAAGATTGAGATCGATCTACGAAAAGAAATACCTCTTAGAAGCGATTTAAAGCCGACTGGACGGATTAAAAAGGAAAGACTTCAAGCAGTACCTTATATCTTCTTGGAGGTCTTTTTAGACACTTATAACGACTATATGAGTTATCTGGAAGGTAAGAAGTATGAGAAGGACTATGGGCCATTAAATCTTAACAGACGAGGAAAAGCATTATCATACGATGTATACTATCAACGTTTTCGTAAGATTATTCGTGAAGAGATGATCCCAATCTTCTTAAAGTCCGATGATGCAGAGGTTGTTTTCTTCGGTCAACTTTTACAGGAACATAATATTTCCCCACATATTTTCAGACACTGGTACACGACACAGTTAGTCTTATCTGGGGTTTCTGAGATTAGTGAACTCATGTCTGCAAGAGGTGATAAATCTCCTGAGAGTGCTTGGGTTTACCTGCAAAATAAAGGTGAAATCGCAAAACAATATGGTCAAGTTAATAATGGTGTTTTTGACTATATGAATTGGCGAGCAAATGAACTTTTTGGTGATAAGTTAGAAAGGTAATGTATGACTTATTCAATTAAATCTTTGATCGAAAATCTGTTAAGTGAACTCGGAAAAAACGATATACAGTATAAAGGCAAAATTAGTAAGTTTTTAGTTGATAACAATTGGTTTAACATAGAAATTGATTTGGATAACTATTCTATCTCAGATAAAGATGCTCAATTATTAATAGAAAAAAATAACCAATTATCTTCTTGGACCAACTGGTTTAGCAGGAATTCAGCCTATATTTAAACAAAAAAATTCCCATTAACTTACAAATATTTTTCAGCAATACTCAGAAGATAGCAACTTATCTAAAGGAAAACATCTTTTATGTTCAAGATTTTTCTTGCTTATTATCTAAAAAAAGAGATTTATTTCTCTGTAATGATAATGAGATTGAATTGTTGGTTGAAGAAGCAGTATATGCACTTGAAAAAGCAAAAAAAGGCGAAGTTTTTTTATTGATTTTTTTAAAGTGGTTAATGAATAAAACGAGATGTAACTATCACAAAAGATATGAATTTACACCTCGATACACATTAGAACAGGAGACTAACGCTTATGAGTTAGACGAATATTTAGAATTACTGTATTTTCTTTTTAATGACGATTACATTAGAAAAGAAGATATGCTTTATAAAGCAGCAATCTCAAAAGACTACGCAGATACATGGCTCTTTCTAGCACTTCATTTTATATGTGCGCTACGTGGAACAGATTTAGAACAACTTGGGCATCCACAACTTCCTAGAACACCAAAAGAAGTTCTAAAATCAGTTAGAAGTGGGGATTGGAGTAGCAGTGAGGCAAGAAGAACTCTTTTAAGTATTACAACTCGTTTAACTTATTTAAATATTACTCCAAACAAAACAAAGGGAACTAAAAATATTAGTCAGATTAAATTTCAGGTCCCTGAGAGCTGTCAGGTATTGATTGGAACGTTGTTGGCTATCTGTGAAGCTCATTATCAGTTGAATAAAGATAATAATAATGAACCTTTAATTCGACAAATAAAAGAATATAAACGAATTAGCCGATATATGGGGAAAGAAATTGGAGACTTATTTCTTGAAAGGAATTTTAGTTCTAGATCTGCAAATAAATCCTATCTTCAAACTGTTGCCATGTTAGCAGATGATGTTTTGCAAGAAAAATCTGAGTTAAATATTAAAGGCTATTTTTTAGCTGCATTAGCCCGTAGCCATAAAGGTTCATTCGATGAATTTGCTCAAACCACAACAACGTACCTAAAAGATGCCCAACTAAGTCAGCTTAAACCAGAAATGGTTGCGAGAGAACTATTTGAACGAGGTGTTTTATCTATGATTCCATCAATGATCCTGACGATTGTAACTAGAGGAAAGTATAAAGAATTAAGTCCTAGTCAACAGACTCAGATGATTAAACAGTTAGATTTGACACCAAATGAGATTGAAAAAACATTGGCTTTAAGCATTCAGGCAGAAGTGAAATCGCAAAAGGCATTAAAGATTTTGGTAGAAGAAGAAGCAGAGCCTAATCAACTTCTTACTATTTGTCATCGTATAGGAAACGGTGAAGCCTTCTCAAAACAAGGTGAAAGCATGTGTCTTTTGTCTGCTCTTGGAAAAATTTGTCCATATGACGATAGGCAACATTGCATCGGTTGTCATTATGAACTACAAACGAAATCTACTTTATTGTTATTAGTAGGAGAATTCAATCGTTTGAACAAACAATACTCTAGAGTTCGAACTGATTTAGAAAAAGGTAAAATTCGGAGTATTTTAGAAGAACAAATAAAACCTTGTTTAACTGAAATGTTGCAAGCTTTATGCGAGCAATATGGAGATGACGTGTTACATGATTACGAAGAAATAATAAAGGAGTTAATAAATTGAACAATCAAGCTAAACTTTTTTTAAAATTGAAAATTATTTTTGAACCATTTTGACTGTGATTGTGTTTCTGCGAGCAAAAGAAGTTTTTCGATGATTATTTTTGAAAAAGGAATTATTCTAAGTTACGATTTTTGATCATAAGAAATGGGAAAACTACAAATGAATATGCCAATATTAGCCTGTTTTTTTAACATTTCTGAGTTTTCAATATAGGAGATTTTATCAATCAATTTTTTTCAGTTGCCTTATAAAGGAATTTATCGATTACTTAAAAAGTTTTATTGTTTTTCTCAATGAAACAACATGTTTTTAAGAAACTTTACAGCTATTTCTAATGGATATTAAACGTATTATTAAAAAAATACAACCAAAGATACGTTTTTAGATTTAGAAAATATCTCTGTAATATTTCCTGGTTTATGTATTGACTTTTTCTCAAATCTTCCCTGTTCAGATGATATTCAACTAAAGTCAACTATTGGAGCAATTAGATAATAAATTAACTATCAACCTTCAAAAAAAGGCAGAGGTCAAAACAGCAAAGACAATTAGCGCAATTTCAATCCTATTTTTACTTTTTAATGACATTTTTAAATGATTATTGGTCTCAAACATTATCTAAGAAAAGAACGTCTATTTTATTATCCATTGTATCTCTGGTGGCAGATTACAGCAATTTTACCTTTTAAGGCCAAGAGAATTTCTTTTTAATACAAAGAAACTGTTTAACCGAGAAAGATGGAAAATATTTTTCTTACATTAAGGAGAAATATAATCAAAGGAAGGGATCGACTTGTTGCACATAAAATTTCTGAAGATTATACTTTGAATACTTATGAAATTACTAATTCATTAGCTTCTGAAATAAAGACTTACCTCAAACTTACGGAAAATGATAATTCTACTAAATTAGATACATTATTTGTGACTGATCCTCATTATAACCGTTGGGGTCGTCGAACAGGTGTTAATAACCGATTTTTAACTTACACTAATCTCAATACTATTTTGAGGTATTTTTTTAATGAGATTATTTCTCAAAAATACGGTTATCAAGTTAATTATTTTAGTTTTCCAGCTAGATTAGATGAAAACGAGATTAATTTGATTCATATTGGGGATACGAGACACATTGCAATGATCAATTTAATTGCAGAAGGGGCTAGTCCTGTTACAGCTATGCTTTTAGCTGGTCATGAAGATGTGACAACTTCATCTCACTATTTTTCAAATTTAAGCCAATTTATTGAATGTCGTAGTTATCAAATGTATCGTAAACTAACGAGTAAGAATACGAATTACACCATAAGTAAGAGACAGCCATTTTATACAGCACAAGGACAATACATCACTTTAGAAAATAAAGGACGGTGTTACTCACCCCGCTTTGCGAAAGGTGATTATTCAGATTGTCTGAAAGTTATTAGTGAGCATGCAGAACTAGGTGCTTGTACGAGCTGCCCTTTTTTTACCGTAAAAGCAGGTAAAGATTATTTTTTTCAATGGATAAAACATTTAAAAAGTCAGTTGATGAAAAAGCTATGGTTGTAGATGAAGCGATTAGAAAAGTTAGGCAAGGGAAAGGTCATATTGAAGATATTGGAGAAGCTTTGTTGAAATTAAAAACAGTTAGCAATACCTATCAAGATTACTTAAATGCTAAACAACTATCTTTAGAGGAGAATAAGTCTAATGGCTAGAAAGAAATCAATTTCTGATGATGAATTGATTCATTTGTTTGAACAGTATTTAATTTCCCAGTGTTCCTGTGATTTAAGCTTGGTAAAAAAATCCCTCGGTTTGGTGACTATGTTAGGAATAATGGCTATCAAAAATGTTGCGGATACAACCATTAGACGTAATAAAAGATTCAGGGATTTTTTAAAAGAAAGTGAAATTAAATACCAAGATGAAAATTATGAAGCTGTAATTACTTATAAGACCATAGATCCTGACAATTTTATGGCAAAAAATCGTGCTCCAGGTGCTATGAAAAGAGCATTGGTGGAAATTAGCCAATACTATAAGAAAATAGCAAACATTGCGGCCAGCTATAAACAAGAAGCAGATAAGTTACGTAGTTTAAATTCTGAACTACAGTCAACTAATGAAGATTTAAAACAGAAGCTACAAAGAGAAAATGAGTTAAGTGATGAGAATCAAAAACTATTACAAATAATCAAAACAAGTGTCTATCCAGAAATTGCGAATGAGCTTTTTAAAAAGAAGAAGGATTGTTAAAAATATTCTCAAAAAGGTTATCAGTGAGGATTTCCTAGCAGACAATATCATCACCGCTGATTCAGAAATAGATTTTCATTCTGGTGGTCTTATTGAACAAGAAAATCCTCAAAAATCAACTAAAGTGGTTTCTATTAAAAACTTACTAGACAGCAAAACTAATTATAAATGAGGAAAGAAATGAACAAGAAAGTTAAAGATAATCCAGCTATTTACATGTACTGGGATCAAAAAAACGAAATGTTCTTGACCCCAAAAAAATTATCGTCAAATAGTTTTAAAAATATGCCTATTGGTCTTGCCCTTATTGTCAACACCATTGGGAAGCGAAAATCATTGATGTGCAGCTTGACAGTTATGAATATCTTAGGTGTTGCCCCCATTGTGGATTAGGTGAACGTTCCATTGATGAAAATGAGAGCGTACTTCAGGTTTATCCCTGATTTCAGAAATTATATAAACTACAGCATTGAGCAAGATGAAGAATTAGATGAGAAACTTCTACCTTTGCCGTTCAATAGTAAAAAGAAAATTCAATTTTAAATGTCCGACGTGTCAATTAAGTTGGAAAGATTCTGCGACAAATAAGAGGTTATTTCAACTAACAAGTGGGGATTTATTTCATTTTTGGCTGCAATGAAACTTCCTATCATTGCGATTACAAATCAGTTTATCCAAATTTAGCTAAAATCTATAGCGATCATTTAAACAAATTTAAATTTAACGAACTGAAGCTGAGTTACAATATAACAGTACCTATCCATTGGGAATGTGATAAGTGTCATTGCAAATTTGAATTATCTATTGATAGATTATTGAACCGAATTAAAAGAAGTGGTCATTACTGTTTGGAGTGTCATTCTTCATTTGAAGAGTTATTGGATAAAGATTTTGATGTTTCTCCTCTATCTTTTTTAAATTCTTCCATGCTCAAGGAGTGGTCTAAAAGGAACAATATTACACCTAATCAAGTTGATGTATTATCTAATGTTCATGTGTTATGGGAATGTACGAATTGTCACGGAGAGTATTCATGCTCACTATTTGAAAAAACAGATAGGTCTTGTCCATTTTGTTCAAATAGAGAAAAACTTCAGGATTTTAATACACTAAATGAAACACATCCCTATTTGAGGGAATTTTGGGACCTCAGTAATGAAAGGGATTTTTCCGAATATTGGTTTAAGTCAAATAATGTAGTTAGTTGGGTTTGTCCTTGTTGTAAAATCAACTTTCAATGTAGCCCAGCCGAAATGATCAGTCGAACCGATTTAGAAAATCAAAACTTTCAAACATGTCCCAATCAATGTGACTGGAGGACTGAGGTATTTAAAAATAATATTTTCCTTAAAGAACCAAAACTCATCAAAGAATGGAGCGATAAAAATAAAATTCCTATTCATTTATCTCAGACAACAATAGAAACGAAAAAATATTGGTGGGATTGTTCAAAGTGTCATGGGACATATTTATGTTCTATCCCAATTCGAAGAGAAGTTTCTCAGTGTTGTCCTTTCTGTAACAACGATAAGCCTCTGAATGGGTATAATACATTTGATTATTTGTACCCTGAACTAGCAAAATTGTGGGCACCAAATAATAAAGTCTCAATAGATAGTTTTGTTCCATTATTAACTGAAAAAAAGGTTTCTATTTATGGCGCTGCAAAGAATGTAACTTTGAATTTCATGAGCGCTTCAGCATTATATTAAATAAGTATTTAAAGTTCCGAGACAAAAAGATCTTAAAGAAATGTGTCCATTTTGTGCAGAATTAAAAAGAAAAGACAAGATAATATCTCATTTTGAAGATTTGATGAATGAGTGGGACTATCTTAATAATCTTATTCTAGGAGATCCAGAAAGAATCCCAAATAATACGCAATTAAGATTTTGGTGGATTTGTAAGAATAATCCAGAGCATCGTTATAGAATGGCTATCGTAGATAAGATTGCAAATGTAAAACGATCTATCGAGCCATGCATGTTTTTGTAAAGGGCGTAGACGAAAAAGAGAACATTTTGTTCCTTATAGGAAAATTTAAAAAAACAGGTTCAAATTTGAACTTGTTTTTTTATCATAGATTTTTATAAAGTACATTATTTTTAAAAGATTGTATTTTTTAGTTTTCAAGTAGATAATGTACAGAATTTTAGTATGCGAAAGATTTAGTTTTCACGGGAATAAAGTACATTTTTTTGCTCAAAAATTTTTTTCGGTTAAACTATATATCACCTATAACATCTTTCCGAAAAAAACTATAATTTTTCTTGAAAAAAATATCTAGCTATGCTATACTACTAGTATAGAAAGATTTGGAGAAAAACATGAAACGCGAGATCTTATTAGAACGTATTGATAAACTTAAACAAGTCATGCCCTGGTATGTTCTGGAATACTATCAATCAAAATTGACTGTTCCCTACAGTTTTACGACCTTGTACGAATATTTAAAGGAATACGATCGATTTTTTTCACCTGGGTCTTTGGAATCTGGTATATCGGATGCTGATACTATGGCAAATATTCCTTTGGATGTTCTTGAGAACATGACCAAGAAAGACATGGAATCTTTTATTCTTTACTTACGTGAACGTCCTTTACTCAATGCTAATACGACAAAGAATGGTGTCTCCCAAACAACTATTAACCGAACTTTATCAGCACTTTCTAGCCTTTATAAGTATTTGACTGAGGAGGTTGAAAACGAGCAAGGAGAACCTTATTTCTACCGCAATGTTATGAAGAAAGTTGCTACCAAGAAAAAGAAAGAAACTTTGGCTGCTCGAGCCGAAAATATCAAGCAAAAGCTCTTTTTAGGCGATGAAACAGAGGGTTTTTTGAATTATATCGATGAGGAATACCCCAAAACTCTCTCAAATCGTGCCCTATCCTCTTTTAATAAGAATAAAGAGCGAGATTTGGCAATTATTGCACTCCTTCTTGCCTCTGGTGTACGTCTCTCTGAGGCAGTAAATCTGGATCTTCGAGACCTTAATCTCAAGATGATGGTGATTGATGTAACTCGAAAAGGTGGAAAACGAGACTCGGTCAATGTTGCTGCCTTTGCTAAACCTTATTTAGAGCAATATCTCGCTATTCGAGACAAACGTTATAAGACAGAAAAGACTGATACAGCTCTCTTTCTAACTTTATATAGAGGTGTTCCAAACCGTATTGACGCTTCTAGTGTCGAAAAGATGGTAGCCAAGTATTCAGAAGACTTCAAAGTACGCGTAACACCCCATAAACTACGTCATACATTAGCAACTCGTCTCTATGATGCCACCAAGTCACAAGTTTTGGTCAGCCACCAGCTGGGACATGCCAGCACACAAGTTACCGACTTGTATACGCATATTGTTAATGATGAACAGAAAAATGCCTTGGATAGTTTGTAATGATACATAATATAATTTATGTAATATTTTTGAGTTAGAAAAAGAGCGTTAGATAATCAAAAATCTATCGCTCTTTTATTATTCTATAAAAATTCAATCCAATAATTTCTGTGTGGCTCAATTATAACTGGTTTTCCCCAAAATGACTTTAGATAAGCCAGATTCGCAGGGCTGATGGGTCTTTTCTCTTCGTTATACTTCTCAGCACTTTCTTTCGTTAAAAAGCATTTAACAGCTTCATATGGCGTACCATCGTTAGCAGTTCTATCAATACCCATATAAGCAATTTCATCACCTTTTTGTGGAATGTCAGTAAAAAGTTTTCCAATAAAGTAGACCGTTTTATCTTTCATTAATTCATAAGCTTTTACTATTTTCAAGTCGGTTATTAGCTGCTGCGTACATAATACAAAAAAACTATCAACAATGTCTTTCATAGGCATTAATTCTTCTTTGCTAACGATAATTTCCTCTGGAGCAAGACCCACCAATAATTAAGTCTTTTAAAATGTGCTTGCTGAATAACATTGTCTAAAGCCATTCCCAGTGGGATTTGGACAGCTTGCAAAACCTAATGGTTCTAACTCTTGTCTTTTTCTTATCGAAGTGTTCTTGTGTGATACTAATATTCAAATCATAAGGATTTGTAGATTCTTGATTCTTAAAAAAATGCTACCACAGTACGATCTAAACTGTTCAAATAGACCAAGATTTTTCAACTGGAATCTTTATCATTATCAATTTTGTCCTCTTTATATTTTAAAATTTCCACTATATTATACTCTCATGATGATTGATTATCAAGTTTAAATAAAAAGAAATCCATAGTACATGGATCTCTTTTTGTTTATTCCACCACCGCCTCAGCAATTTCTTCTGCAGTGATTCCTGCGAAGTAACGACCTAGGTTAATGGTTTGAAGTGCTTTAAGTACATCTTCGCGTTCGTATTTAACACCACGAAGGACATCTTCTACTGCTGCTACATCTTCGATACCAAAGAAGTCACCGTAAATCTTGATGTCTTGAATTTTTGATTCAATAACATTCGCAAAGATTTCAACCTTACCGCTTGGGAATTTAGTTCCACGACGGACATTGTATTCAGGTGATTTACCATAGTTCCAGTCCCAAGTTCCAAACTTAGTTTCCTTGATACGATTGATTTCATCCAATTCCTCATCTGAGAAGACATACTCTGTCATTTCAGGGTATTCTTTTTTCATGTATTCCAAAAGTAGGTCACGGAATTCTTCTACGGTGATTTTTTCTGGCAATTCATCTACGATATTGGTTACACGTGCGCGAACTGATTTAACACCTTTTGATTCGAACTTATCTTTAGAAACTTTGAGTGCGTTAGCAAGGACTGACAAATCAACGTCGAAGAGAAGACAACCATGGTGCATGATACGGCCATTGATATAGGCTTGTGCATTTCCACAGAATTTCTTGCCATCAATCTCAAGGTCGTTACGGCCTGTAAATTCAGCTTTAACACCAAGTTCAGATAAAGTATTGATAACTGGAGTAGAGAAGCTCTTGAAGTCAAAGGCTTTGTTTTCATCTTCTTTTGAAATGATTGTATAGTTAAGGTTGTTCAAATCATGGTAAACAGCTCCACCACCACTGATTCGACGGACTACTTCAATTCCATTATCACGAACATAGTCACGGTTAATTTCTTCAACCGTATTTTGGTGACGTCCTACAATAATAGACGGTTTATTAATCCAAAGAAGGAAGATTTGATCCTCGTCCAAAAGGTGTTTAAAAGCATATTCCTCTAAAGCAATATTAAAGGCAGTGTCGTTTGAATGATTGATAATGTATTTCATAAGATACCTTCTAATACGATAGAGACTGGAAAATAATTCCAGTCTAGTCTATCTATTTTTATTTTTTCTTAGGTGAATGGATAGCCATTCCAAGAACATCCGCAAAGGCTTCGTACATAACTTCAGAGTATGTTGGGTGTCCGTGGATTGTCTTAAGCATTTCTTCAACAGTGATTTCCATTTCGATGATACTTGACGCTTCGTTAATCAATTCAGCTGCTGCTGGACCAATGATATGAACACCAAGGATTTCACCATATTTCTTATCGGCAATAACTTTAACAAAACCTTGAGCTGCATCAGAAGCAATGGCACGTCCGTTTGCTGCAAAGTTGAATTTACCGATTTGGACATCGTATTTTTCACGAGCTTGTTCTTCTGTTAAACCAACTGCTGCTACTTCTGGAAGTGTGTAGATCGCTGCAGGAGTCAAGTTCAATTTCGCAACAACGTGGTTTCCTTTAAGAGCATTTTCAGCTGCTACTTCACCCATACGGAAGGCAGCGTGAGCCAACATCTTAGTACCGTTGATATCACCTGGTGCATAGATACCTGGAACAGAAGTTTCCATGTATTCATTGACCTTAATACGACCACGGTCTAATTCAAACTCAACATCTCCGATACCTTCAAGATCTGGAACACGACCGATTGAAAGAAGGGCTTTATTCGCGATAATATCATCTTTTCCTTCAACCTTGATACGGAGTTTGCCATCTTCTTCAATGATTTCTTGGAGTTTAGTACCTGTCAAGATAGTCATACCTTTACGTTCTAGGATTAGACGTAGGTTCTTAGATACTTCCGCATCCATAGCTGGAACAATACGGTCCATCATTTCGATAACAGTAACTTTTGAACCAAAGGTCATAAAGGCTTGACCAAGTTCGATACCAACGACACCACCACCAATAATCACAAGGCTTTCTGGTACTTCATTCATTTCAAGGATGTCATCACTAGTCATCACAAGAGATGATTCCATACCAGGAACGTTGATTTTGCTTACTTTTGAACCACCAGCAAGGATGATTTTCTTCGTTTCAAGCAATTCAGAACCATTTACCAAGACATTTTTATCTTTAGTAATAGTACCGATACCTTTATGAACATCAACTCCATAGCTACGAAGAAGTCCTGCAACACCACCTACAAGGGTATTGACAACTTTAGATTTTGTTTCTAAAAGTTTGTCCATATCAACTGTGAAATTAGGATTTTCAATTACGATACCACGATTTGCTGCATGACCGATACTCTCGATAATTTCGGCGTTGTGAAGGTAAGTCTTAGTTGGGATACATCCACGGTTTAAGCAAGTTCCACCAAGTTCAGATTTCTCAACAAGAGCAACCTTACCACCTAATTGAGCTGCTTTAATAGCAGAAACATAACCAGCAGGTCCACCACCGATAACAACGATGTCGTAAGCATCATCACTCTTACCACCATCGTTTGAGGCACTTGCTGCAGGTGCTGGGCTAGCTTCTGGTGCAGTTGCTCCAGCTGTTGGGATATTTTCCCCTTCTTCACCAAGATAACCGATAACTTCAGTAACAGGAACAGTCTCTCCATCACCTTTTAGGATAGCGATCAAGTAACCGTCTTCTTCTGCTTCCAATTCCATGCTGACTTTGTCAGTCATGATTTCCAAAAGGATTTCTCCTTCTTTTACAAATTCTCCGACTTTCTTATTCCATTGGACGATTTGTCCTTCTGTCATATCCACGCCGGCTTTTGGCATAATTACTTCTAAGGCCATATCTTACTTCCTCTATCTATATTTCTAAAACAAATATTTTAAACCAACATTGAGATTGGGTTTTCAATCAAAGCTTTCAAGTCTTTCATAAACTTAGCACCAGCCATACCATCTACGACACGGTGGTCAATTGTCAATCCAAGACTCATAATTGGACGAATCACGATTTCACCATTAACTACAATAGGTTTCTCAACTGTTGAGCTAACACCAAGAATTGCTGAGTTCGGTTGATTGATGATAGGACCAAATGATTGAACACCAAACATTCCCAAGTTACTAATTGTGAAGGTAGAATTTTGCAATTCGCTAGGAGCTAGTTTACCATCTAAGGTACGTCCAATAACGTCTTTAAATGCAACTACCAACTCAGACAAGCTGAGTTTTTCAGCGTTGTAGACAACTGGTGTCATCAATCCATTATCCATACCAACTGCCATCGCAAGGTTGACATAGTTGTGAGTGATAATTGTCTTACCATCTTCTGTCAATGAAGCGTTGATGTAAGGGTGTTTCATAAGCGTCTTAACAACTGCGAGTGAAAGCAAATCTGTAACAGTGATTTTCTTGCCAGTTGCTTCCATAATTGGATCAAGCACTTTCTTACGAAGAGCTAGCATCTCAGACATATCTACATCATAGTTAAGCGTAAAGGTTGGAGCAGTTAAGTATGACTCAACCATACGTTGAGCAATAACCTTACGCATAGGAGTCATCGGAATGCGTTCGATTTCTCCATAAGGCGTTACGTTGTCTGGAACTTCTTCCACTTTCTCAATTTGAGCAGGTGATTTAATGGTGTCATTTTCGATATTTTCAGGAAGATAGGCCAAAACGTCCTTCTTCATGATTTTACCACGATGACCTGTTCCTTGGATTTCTTGCCAAGCAATATTATGTTCTAATGCAATTCGTTTTGCGAGTGGTGAAATGCGAACCACGTTAGTGTCTTTATATGTTTCCACGTCTTCTTTGTGGACACGACCGTTTGCGCCTGAGCCAGAAATGTCATAGAGATTAATTCCTAAATCATCCGCTAATTTTCTAGCCGCAGGAGTCGCTCTTAGCTTATCATCAGCCATGACCTCTCCTATTCTATTTATGATGCAAAGGGCGTTTAAAAGCGACTGAAAAATAGGAAATCTACGCTGACTTCGATGAAGTCAAGGAGATTTATCTTTTTTCCGAGCTTTTAGCCCGTGCTCTAATCTAAGATATCAAGTACACAGAGAACTCTGCACCTAAAAAGTACAAAGTTTCTCGTCTTATCAATTAATTTACATAACTTATATTATGTATTATTCTTTGTTATATGTTTTACGAATAGCATCTTTGATGCTTTCAACTGTTGGAATCATTGCATTTTCAAGAATTTTGTGCGTAAGGCATTGGTACATCTTCACCTGCACAGCGACGGATTGGTGCATCCAAGTAATCAAATGCTTCTGATTCTGAGATAATAGCTGAGATTTCACCGATAAAACCACTTGTCTTTGTGGGCATCGTTGACAAGAACTACTTTTTCCAGTCTTCTTAACTGAATTAATAATGATGTCTTTATCAAGTGGAACCAAAAGTACGTGGGTCTACTACTTCTACTGAGATGCCTTCTTCAGCCAATTCTTCAGCTGCTTGCATGACACGACGAAGCATTTTTACCGTATGTTACTACTGTTACATCAGTTCCTTCGCGTTTGATTTCTCCAACACCAAGTGGGATAGTATAGTCTGGATCAACAGGTACTTCACCTTTTTGGTTAAATTCTGATTTGTATTCAAGAATAATAACAGGATTGTTGTCTCGGATTGAAGACTTAAGAAGGCCCTTCATATCAGCAGGTGTACCTGGAGCTACAACCTTCAATCCTGGGATATGAGTAAACCAAGATTCCAATGATTGTGAGTGTTGAGCAGCAGAACCTACCCCATTACCAGCGGCACAGCGGATTGTCATAGGCACTTGACCTTTACCACCAAACATGTAGCGAGTTTTTAGCTGCTTGGTTGACGATATTATCCATGGCAATAACTGAAAAGTCCATGAAAGTCATATCAACGATTGGGCGAAGTCCAGTCATAGCAGCACCAGCAGCAGCACCAGAAATAGCAGCTTCTGAAATAGGACAGTCACGTACACGTTCTGGCCCAAACTCCTCTAACATACCTACAGAAGTTCCGAAGTCTCCACCGAAAACTCCGACATCCTCACCCATCAAAAGCACATTTTCATCACGACGCATTTCCTCAGACATTGCAAGGATAATGGTATCGCGGAAAGACATTAATTTTGTTTCCATATTTCTATACTTCTCCTTAGTCTGCGTAAATATCTTCAAAAGCTGATTCTAGTGGAGGGAATGGACTTTCTTCTGCAAATTTAACAGATGCTTCCACCGCTTCCTTAACTTGTGCTTGAATTTCTTCAAGTTCTTCTGAACTTGCAATCTTATTCTCAACAAGGTACTTGCGAAGATTTTCGATTGGATCTTTTTCCTTCCACTCTTCTACTTCTTCACGTGTACGATATTTACCAGGGTCTGATGATGAGTGACCAAGCCAACGGTAAGTTACACTTTCGATTAAGACAGGGCCTTTGCCAGAACGAACATGGTCAACTGCTTTCTTAAATCCTTCGTATACATCAATTACATTGTTTCCATCAGGAATAAACATACCAGGAATACCGTAAGCAGCGCTACGCTCGTGAATATGCTGGACATTAGTCATTTTCTTGATGTCAGCAGAAATTCCATAACCGTTATTGATACAGTAGAAAATAACGGGAAGATTCCAAATTGAGGCCATATTAACAGCTTCGTGGAAGACACCTTCGTTGGTTGCGCCGTCGCCAAAGAAGCAGACAACGATTTTACCAGTGTTTTTCATTTGTTGAGTAAGGGCTGCACCTACTGCAATCCCCATACCACCACCTACGATACCGTTAGCACCAAGGTTACCTGCATCTAGGTCGGCGATGTGCATTGATCCACCTTTACCTTTACAAGTCCCTGTATATTTACCAAGGATTTCAGCCATCATTCCATTGAGGTCAATACCTTTAGCAATGGCTTGACCGTGACCACGGTGGTTTGATGTGATAAGGTCATCTTCATTAAGAGCTAACATAGCCCCAACGTTAGCAGCCTCCTCACCAACAGAAAAGTGCGTCATTCCTGGCACTTTCCCTTTTTTTACTAATTGAGCAATCTTCAAGTCCATGCGACGGATTTCTTCCATCTTTCGGAACATTTCAAGCAGAAGATTTTTATCTAGAGTTGACATAATCTTGCCTTTCTAAGTTTAATTTCTTATAGTTCTATTCTATCTTATAGGTTAATGAGAGTCAAAGAATATGCTTGCTATTTTTTTCACTAATATAAAAAAAGAAAAAGTCTGTAAAATCAAGACTTTTCTTTACATAAAACAACTATTTCACAAACTAATTTTTTTAAGGATATATTCATCAAATTATTTGAATCTTTTCATAACAACTTGTAAACGCCACTGATAGAGTAATCCACTGACAACTAAACTTACGATAAGACCTACCCAATATGAATAAGCATCAAGATTTGTTGAATAATCTAGAAACACACCAAGAGGTATAGCAACTCCCCAGTATCCAAGGAGACCGAGATAGAAAGGTATAACAGTATCTTTGTAGCCTCGTAAAATCCCTTGTAATGGTGCTGCAAATGTATCAGCTAACTGGAAAAATAAGCTATAGGTCATAAAACTAGCAGTTAGTTGAACGAACTCTGGATCATGACCATAGAGACTGGCAACATTTTCTCTAAAAACATACAGAAAAGAAAGTGTTAAAATTGCGAATGCCATAGCTGATAGTCGTCCGATTTTTATGTATTTCTTAGCATCCTCTAGACGTTTAGCACCAACTTCGTAAGAAACAACAATCGCCATTGCTGTTGAAATACTCATTGGAAAGGCGTACATGAGAGATGAAAAGTTCATAGCAGACTGATGACTAGCGATTATCAATGATGAAAACTTCGCCATAATCAAGCCAACAGCTGAAAAAATAGCAACTTCTGCAAATACAGTTCCACCTATTGGTAATCCTAATTTGATTGCTTCTTTTATTTTATCACCGTCTAAGGGTAATCGTTTCTCTAAATGCAGTTCTTTCAATTTTTCCTGTTTAAGAAGGACTAGTATGGAAATCCCCAGCAAGGCCCAATAAGCCATAGAGGTCCCGAGTCCTGCTCCAGCTCCTCCCAACTCAGGTAAACCAAAGACTCCATAGATTAGTAAATAGTTAAAACCACTATTTAGAGGTAACAATAAAAGCATCAAATACATGGACAACCTTGTTAATCCAAGTGCATCCAATAATGAACGGATAACACTAAAAAGTAAGAGTGGAATAATCCCTATTGCTAAAAACAATAGATAACGAACTGCTATATTTGCTACCGTTACTTCTAATCCCATATTATTTAGAACTAGAGGAGCAACCAGGAAAACTAAAAGCAAATAGAAAAATGGATAAGCCAAGCGAAAGATAAAAGAAACTGATAGAAAATCAGAAGCTACTTCTTCTTTTTTCCCACGTCCTAAATGATGTCCAACTATTGGAACTAAAGCCGAAACAATCCCAGTTAAAAAAGTAAAGAAAGGATTCCACAAACTAGTCGCCATTGATACGCCAGCTAAATCTATCGTATTATACTGGCCAGTCATTGTCGTATCAACAAAAGAAGCCGAATAATTTGCGAATTGATAAACCAAAATAGGGAAGAAAATCTTAAGAAATAAAATGAACTTGTCTTTAAAATGATGGGTTGGATACATACAGACTCTCTCTAAATTTTAATTTTATAGAGCAGTATTCTATTTAGTTTTTATAGACAATCTGTCCATTACAAATAGTGTATTTTACCTGCCCTTTTAAAGTTTCACCGATGAATGGTGAATTAGCTGCTTTAGAAGCAAAATGTGTGTCTACAATTCGGTCAGCTTTATCATCGAAAATCGTAATATCAGCTGGCCCATTTTCAGCTAGATAACCTGCTTCAAAATGATACAATTTTGCTGGATTTATTGTCATTTTTTCTAATAATTCCATCAAGCTCAGCTCACCAGCTTCGACTAAGTAAGTTAAACCTAGTGACAAAGAAGTTTCCAAACCTGTCATACCTGATGGCGCTTTGGTAATATCCTCAACATTTTTTTCGTCAGCATGGTGAGGCGCGTGGTCAGTCGCAATGACTGAAATGACACCTGACTTGAGTCCTTCGATAACTGCACGGCGATCAGACTCCAAGCGAAGTGGTGGATTCATCTTTGCGTTGCTTCCTTTAGTCAAGAGAAGAGCTTCAGTCTTCGAAAAATGCTGTGGAGCAACTTCTGCAGTTACGTTGGCTCCCAAATTTTGAGCAAACTCCACAACCTTGACACTTTCTTCCTTAGATAAATGCTGAATATGAACATGAGCCTTGGTTGCATAGGCAATCATGACATCACGTGCAATCATTGCATACTCTGCAACCCCAGTAGCACCGCAGATATGAAAGTGCTCTTTAGCGATATTTTCGTTAAAGCCAAGCGTACCATTAAGACCAGGATCTTCTTCGTGCAAGCTGATAAAAGTGTTGAGTTTTTTAGCCTCTTCCATAGCTTCTTTAACTACTTTACTACTTTCAAGAGGAATACCATCATCAGAAAAACCAACGGCTCCAGCTTCTAAAAGCGCCTTAAAGTCTGTCAAATCTTGGCCATTAAAGTTCTTGGTAATCGTTGCTACAGACTTAACATTAATTTTTTCCTTAGCGGCAGACTGAAGAACTTCCTGCAAAGTCTCAACATCTGAAATGGTTGGATTGGTATTAGCCATCATGACAACTGTCGTAAAACCACCAGCTGCTGCTGCCAGTGCACCTGTATGAATGTCTTCTTTATGAGTTTGACCAGGTTCGCGGAAATGAACATGGATATCCACTAAACCGGGTGCAACTACAAGACCAGTAGCATCTATTACTTGAGCGCCTTCTTCCTGGATTTCAGGAGCAATTTGAACAATTTTCCCTTCATCAACCAAAACATCACAAACTTGATCCAAACCAGACTTAGGATCCATTACACGACCATTTTTAATTAGTAACATCTGCTTTCTCCTTTACTCGTAGAAATCCACTTGTGTATCCAATAATTTATCACCATCATAAACAAACTTTGCAGAAAAGAAGGGTTTATCCTCTAAGAGCCACTCAACAAAGGTGTGGTCCCCTTCCCAGGTCGGCTTGCTGAGGACTTCATCATAAGGAACCCATTCTAAGGTTCCTTCATTACAATCAATCAATTCACCCTCAAACTCCGTCACCTTAAACACATAGGTGTACCAGTCCAAGTCAGGAGTGAATTCAGGAAAAGTGATAACTCCCTTTAAAACCGGCTTAGCTTTCAACCCTGTTTCTTCTAATATCTCGCGTGCAGCACATTCTTGTGGAGTTTCTCCACGCTCTAACTTTCCACCTACACCGATCCATTTTCCTTCATGGACATCATTAGGCTTTTTATTGCGATGAAGCATGAGTAATTCTTTTCCGTTATCAATGTAGCAAATTGTCGCTAACTGAGGCATATTCTCTCCTTATCTAAGCCAATCGATTGGCTCTTGTCCTGTTTCTTTTAAGAATGCATTGGCCTTGGAAAAAGGCTTGGAACCCCAAAATCCTCTGTAAACAGAAAGAGGACTTGGGTGGGCTGATTCGATAATTAAGTGCTGAGGATTTTTAACCAAGGACTTCTTCTTACGTGCATAAGCACCCCAGAGTACAAAAACAACAGGTCTATCTAAATTATTGACAACCTTAATCACGGCATCTGTAAAAGGCTCCCATATCTGACCAGCATGACCATTAGCCTGGCCAGCAGGGACAGTCAAGCAAGCATTGAGAAGCAAAACACCCTGCTCCGCCCAAGAGGTCAAGTCATGAGACGGTTTTACCCCAATATCATCCGCAAGTTCTTTTAAAATATTTTGCAAAGAAGGAGGTGCTGGAATAGAATCTGGAACTGAAAAACTCAAGCCCTGAGCTTGACCAGGCCCATGATAGGGATCCTGCCCCAGAATCACTACCTTAACCTCTTCCAGAGGAGTCGACAAAAGAGCCTGAAAAACCTTTTCCTTGGGCGGATAAACAGTTCCTTGAGCATAAACCTGCTCCATAAAGTGATTGATTTTCCCAAAATAACCTTCAGGTAATTGCTCTTTAATCAAAGCATGCCAGGATGAGTGTTGCATAGCTGACTCCTTCATTTATACTGCCTCTATTATAGCAAAAAGTGGCTATCTAAACCACTTTTAAAAGTATCTATTGAGATTTCGAGAAGTTTTATAAAGAATTTATACTAAAGAGTAAAGAGCCTTTATTCAACACCTTTTCTAGCATTAGAAAGGATAAATTCTTTATCTATTTCATCAATTATCATCTCTGTACGTACATTAGGATTTTCATAAAATCTTTTGGTCAATTCCTTTGCAACGCTTATCTTAAACTCATCACTTGATTTTTGGTTATAGTAATCAAATCCTCCAGAAGCGCGCTACAGCAGCTCCCCCAATCTGAAAGATAGCCTATAATTTCAAAAGCACAATCATTGTATTTTTCAAATTTTTTAGTTGCAGAACTTTTTAGATAGCCTGAAATACAATTTACAAAAGAGTAGTAATACTTAGAGTCACGAAATGAATTGTATTCTGCACTATGAAAACTTGGATCGAAAATTCGTGCTGATTGCACATCTTTCATGGTGGGTTTTGTGGTCATTTTTATATCAGTCTGCAGATAAGCATAATAGGTTTCCTTATCAAAGAAAGCTCCATCTACCGCTATCAAAGCACCATACATACCATCCTCATACTGAAACACCATCACAGCACCGTTCCTATATTTGCTTTCTACAGGAACTGGCGGTGCAATTCTCTTTTTAGGATTTTCTTTTTTGACACTTATCTTTTCTAAAAACTTTTCTAGATGTACACTCCTCTGTTTTAAAAATTCACTATCTGCACCTAATTCTTGGGCTAGTTCTAAATCTTCTTTGTTAAGAATGATTTCTTTAATTTCAAGCAAGAATTCATCATCTAATTGCCCAACTTCCCATAAACAGTGTGCTAAGGCGAACAAGACATCATACATATCGTCATCGTATAAATCCGATGTCAGTTCATTTTTGATTGTATTTGCATCTTCACCTTGATTGTATCTCTCGAAGAATTCTTCTTTAATATCTAAGGAAGTATCATTTCCAAAAATCGTTGCATCCCATGTTCCCATAATTTCAAGACTCCTCTATCCTTATTTGCAATTTTTAAAGTAGCGCCAAGCAATCTAGCAAAGCCTGATAAGAGTCGACTTCATAAGTTGGCTGGGCTAGGCTTTTATTTTCCAGATGATTCGGATTGTACCAGATAGTATCGATGCCAGCATTATTTCCACCCTGAATATCAGCTGACAAAGAATCACCAATCATGAGGGCATTATTTTTATCAAAGTTAGAGATACGAGCTCCAATTTTCTCATAAAATGCTGCATCTGGTTTTTGGGTATGGAGTTGCTCTGAAATAAATATTTCCTTGAAGTAGGGTGCAATACCAGATTGTTCCAAACGGCCTGTCTGAATAAAGGTAATTCCATTTGTCGCAGCATAGAGTTCAAAGCCCTGATGTATCAAATTTTTTAATAAATCTTCCACACCTGGGAAAGTCTGTCCCTGTTTAGACAGGAAAAACTGGTAGCGCTCTGCTAAGTAGGAACCATCATTTTCAATGCCAAAGTGAGCAAACAATTTTGTAAAACGTGTGTTAATTAACTCAGCCTTTGTAATTTTTTTCTGTTCCAAATCCTTCCAAAGTGCTTTGTTCATAGGTACATAATAATCTTTGTAAGCTTGGATATCCTCTACTCCTTCTTCATTTAGGAGTTGCGATAATGCAACATCCTCAGCAGCATCAAAATCAAGTAAGGTATGATCGAGGTCGAAGAGCAAAAATTTATAAGTCATCTATTCATCGTCCTGTATTCGATAGTCTTTATATACTTCAAAGTATAGCACAAACAAATAGAATAATAAATCCTAACACGATTGATTTTTCCAATAACTAATTTTAAAAAAATATAATAAATAATAAAATTTAATATAAAAATTTCTAGTATTCAAAAAAATAGATAATTCTTAGATTTTTTGTTAATTGTTCAAATGTTTTTTTAGATAAAACACTAAAAATTCAAATCTGATAAAACAAAGAATGTAAGGGTTTTTTATATTATTTTTAATTCTTAAGAAACAGATAAATTCTAAATTTTTTGTAATTTTTTTAATTTATAGTAAATTCAACATATATATTATTGATGTACACATTATAATGTGATATAATTCACCTATAGGATAGTTTTTAGTAATAGACTAGGAGGAGGGCAACAATAAGGGTGTCTATAAAATCATCCTATATATAAAAATTGATTCAGGGAATATTACTTAAAGTATAATTTTTTTGTATCTTAAGAATACCAATCTTACAAAAAAAGGAAGGGAAATAATGAAGAACAAAAAGAAATTGGGAATCTTTTTCTTTTTATTATTTGCTTATTGACAACTGTCTTTGTATTTAGTTTGAATAAGACATTTGCTGAAACTCCTGAGGTTTCTGTAACTGGAAAATTTGTAGATGCAATTACAGATGTCAAAGTTGTAAATAATGAAGGTGGAGATCTAACTTGGGATATAGAGCAATGGGCTACATTCCGTATCGATGCAAAGTATGATTTAACTGGAAAAAAAGATGTCAAAGCAGGGGATACTACTGTTATGACTGTACCAGACGCTTTGATGATTACTTCACAATCATTCGAAATTAAAGATATCAATACAAATGAGATTATCGCGCACGCTAAAGTAAGTGCGGATAACAAGTCCATTTCTTTAACTTATACGGATTATGTTGAAAAACACTCAAATACTCACGGATCTTTCTTCTTCTATGCTCGTGTCGATTTCAAAAAACACCCTCAACAAGGAGAAATTCCAATTGAGATTACGATAAACAAAGAATCAAAACCTGCCGGGAAGATTACATTTAAAGGTATCGGAGACGGAAATCCTCAAGTTTTAACAAAGACTAGTTGGGTTAACGTTGGTGACCCAAGAGAGGTCCAATATACTATTTCAGTCAATCGTACAAAACAAAATATCAAAGGGGTGACGATTGAGGATCACTTGAAATTTACAAATGCTAGCTATGTAAAAGATAGTATTAAAGTTTCCAAAGGTAAATTCTCTTTCGAAACTGGTGATTGGGTATTCTCGAATAGTGTTGACGTAACTGATCAACACAAGATTACCGTTAGTGAAGACGGTCAATCCTTCGTTATTGAACTAGGGGACATTACAGAAGAAGACCAGTATCGTATTTCTTATAAGGTTCGTTTAAATTATGATCCTGTAGATGGTGAGGTCTTGAGAAATGAAGCAACCCTTAAAGGTGTTGGTATTGAAAGTACCAGCGTAACTAATGCTGCTGCAGTTCAAATTGCTGGTGGTGCTGGTGTTGGTTATGTTTACTCAATCAATATACATAAAGTAGATGAGGCTAACCAACCACTTAAGGGTGCTAAATTTAAAGTAGTTCGTCAAGCTAACAATCAAGTTATTGGTGAGTTCGTATCAGATGATAATGGTAATATTGCTGTTAACAAACTGTTAAAAGACAAATATATCATCACTGAAGTTGAAGCACCATCAGGTTATGTCATCAAAGTTGCAGATACAGAAGTTAATGCGGAAGATTTTGGTACAGATCAAACTGTGACTAAAACTATTGTGAATCCAAAAGAGGAAACAACTACTTCAACAACTACAACTACAACTGAAGAGCCTACAACTACTTCAACAACTACAACTACAACTGAAGAGCCTACAACTACTTCAACAACAACTACGACTGAAGAGCCTACAACTACTTCAACTACAACTACGACTGAAGAGCCTACAACCACTTCAACTACAACAACAACTGAAGAGCCTACAACCACTTCAACTACAACAACAACTGAAGAGTCTACAACTACTTCAACTACAACAACTGAAGAGCCTACAACCACTTCAACTACAACAACAACTGAAGAGTCTACAACTACTTCAACTACAACAACTGAAGAGCCTACAACTACTTCAACTACAACAACAACTGAAGAGCCTACAACTACTTCAACTACAACAACAACTGAAGAGCCTACAACTACTTCAACTACAACAACAACTGAAGAGTCTACAACTACTTCAACTACAACTACTTCAACTACAACTACTACAACTGAAGAGCCTACAACTACTTCAAGCACAACAACTACAACTGAAGAACCTAAGACTACTTCAAGCACAACAACTACAACTGAAGAACCTAAGACTACTTCAAGCACAACAACTACAACTGAAGAGCCTAAGACTACTTCAAGCACAACAACTACAACTGAAGAACCTAAGACTACTTCAAGCACAACAACAACAACTGAAGAACCTAAGACTACTTCAACTACAACAACTACAACAACTACAACAACCACTGGTGAAGAACCTAAATCTACAGTAACAACAACAAACGACAAACCAGGACTTCCTAATACTGGTGAAGGCAAAGGAACGTTAGTTACTATCATTGGTTTTGTAACTCTCATTTCATCAATCGGTGCCATTGCATTCTTACGTAAAAATGAAAAAGAATAAGGTTAAAGATTGATTAACTATATAAAGGACTATTTCAAAAATAGTCCTTTTTCATTTCTTCGACGAATGAATCATTGCTTACAAACATTGTTCAAAGTAAATGTTTAAATTTTTTTCAGAGAATTTAATATAATTTTATAATTAAAACAGTTAAATACTTGAATTTTTTTATTTATTTGTGCTATAATTCACTTTATAGGATATTTTTTTGATAATTGACTAGTAGGAGGTGCATTTTTAGTAGTGTTGTCTTGAAAAAGTAACCTATATAATTATGCATATATTTGTAGGTTTTACTTTCAACATACAAATAAGTGTAAAAATTTGGAGACAAATAGGAGAAGGAAATGAAAAAAAATAATCTAAGTAGACTTGCAAAAGTCTTCTTTCTTGTATTTTTACCCTTATTGTTCATAGTATTTTCGCAGTCTGATGTGGTAAAAGCTGGAGATGTCAGTAATAATATTAGCTCTCTGACTGTTTCATCAAATGAAATCACAGATGGTGGACAAACAACTGTTAAGTTTACATTTGACGAGCACGCACAAAAAATCCAACCAGGTGATACATTAAAAGTTAATTGGACTAGTTCTGGTACAGTCTATGGGGTAGGTTTTAAAAAGACTATTCCTCTAAACATCGACGGAACTTACGTTGGAGACATGGTCATTACTGATGGCTCTGCTACTGTTACTTTTAACGAAGCTATCAAAAACCTTCAAAACATCCGTGGTTGGGGTGAATTTGAGATTGAAGTTCATAATGATACAGCAACTGATAAAGAACATGTTGGTAAATTTACTATCATCAGTGGAGATAAGACAGTAGATCTAAGCGTTAAGAAAGAGGCGACTGGCGAAAACCACGCTCCATTCTACTTAAAAGCTGGGGATATGCACGCTAATGATCCTGAACACATTCTTTGGACATTGACAATCAACGCAATGAACTTAGAAGTGGACGGCGACGTTCGTGTGGAAGATGAAATCCAAGGTGGTCATTCACTTGTAAAAGATAGCTTCAGTATTACTACAACAGGTAATAAACCTGGATATTACGGTGGTGCAACTGCTATCGACGATTTCTTAGCGGCCTTTCCTGGATCAACATTCACAATTGATGCTTCTGGAAAAATCACTGTTACAATTCCAAAAGACTTGATCAACAAGACTGGCGTTCTAATTTTCTATCGTACAAAATTAGAAAATGAAAAGCAAAAAGACTTCAAGAACAACACAAAAGTTTGGTACCAAGTCAAAGGTGAAACTGCGGTTGTGGCCAAAGAAGTAAACGCATCTGTGGCAAACATCAATGCAAACGGTGGTGTGGATGGCGATCAAACTTCAACTACTACAACCACAACTACAACCACAACTACAACCACAACTACAACTACAACTGAAGAGCCTACAACTACTTCAACTACAACTACAACTGAAGAGCCTACAACTACTTCAACTACAACTACGACTGAAGAGCCTACAACTACTTCAACTACAACTACAACTGAAGAGCCTACAACTACTTCAACAACTACAACAACAACTGAAGAGCCTACAACTACTTCAACTACAACAACAACTGAAGAGCCTACAACTACTTCAACTACAACAACAACTGAAGAGCCTACAACTACTTCAACTACAACAACAACTGAAGAGTCTACAACTACTTCAACTACAACAACAACTGAAGAGCCTAAGACTACTTCAACTACAACAACAACTGAAGAGTCTACAACTACTTCAACTACAACAACAACTGAAGAGCCTAAGACTACTTCAACTACAACAACTACGACTGAAGAGCCTAAGACTACTTCAACTACAACAACTACAACTGAAGAGCCTAAGACTACTTCAAGCACAACAACTACAACTGAAGAGCCTAAGACTACTTCAACTACAACTACAACTGAAGAGCCTAAGACTACTTCAAGCACAACAACTACAACTGAAGAGCCTAAGACTACTTCAACTACAACTACAACTGAAGAGCCTAAGACTACTTCAACTACAACTACAACTGAAGAGCCTAAGACTACTTCAAGCACAACAACTACAACTGAAGAGCCTAAGACTACTTCAACTACAACTACAACTGAAGAGCCTACAACTACAACTGTAGAACCTAAGACTACTTCAACTACAACAACTACAACTGTAGAACCTAAGGCTACTTCAACTACAACAACTACAACTGAAGATAAGCCAGGGCTTCCAAAAACTGGTGAAAGAAAAGGAACATTTGTAACAATTCTTGGTACTATCATCCTTGTTTCATCAATTCTAGTTGTTAGAAACTCACTTAAATCTAAAAATAACTAATTTTAATGAACACAATTAAAGTGGTCTAATTTTATATGATTTAAGTTCACAACCAAAAAGGGTTTACTAAAAAGTAAACCCTTTATTTTTTATGATTTATAATAGAAAAATCGATAACCATTTTTAAAGTTATCGATTTTAAAAATATTTTCAATCTTTTTTTCACCAAGTTTACTATTGATTGTCATCATAATGCTAGCAATCTTTTCACCCCAATATGGATCGGAAGCGTAAAGAACGTTCATACCAGATGATTTGTTACCAAGATAGGTTCTACCTTCATCAATATAATTTTCTCGAATCCATTTAGCTGCACCCAAGATTCCCTTATCAACATTGTCAAAACTCTTTGCAGAATCATATGGAGTTGTATCATAGGCGTAATACCAAAGAAGTTATTCTTATCTTTAGCAATTTGACTACGTCCCCATGCACTTTCCAGAGCACTGTGAGCTATTAGATAGAGTGCGTTGACCTGATAACGTTTCTCCGCTTCTTTGAAGACCTCTCCTTTACCTGCAAGTCGGCTCCCCTGAATATTCATAAGAGAATAAACTTTATCTAGTTCAGCTGCTGTATAATTTGTTGGCTTCCTTAGATCTCTATATAAGAATGGATTCTCAACTTTAAAGTTATCGAAGTTAACGCCATCTGCTGAATAGTATTTTTGTACCAATAGCCATCGATGAACTATGAGGTGCTACACGAATACTTGTATAAGGTGATAACTCGTGATAAACGTAACGACCATCACTTGTGTAATGAGGGATAAACTCATTATTAGTGTTAACAGCTGCAAGGTCACTCTTATTCATAAAGCCTGAAAGTCCAGAAATTTGGACTGGGAGTCGGTCACCTTGAGACTCTGTGTCAGAAACAGCAACTATAGTACCTTTGAGAAATATAGCTAAGTCTAGCTCCAGAAGCACTATAAACATAGGCTGTTATTGGTTTTACTTTATAATAACTAGATGGGTTAGAGATCCACTTCCCGTTATTTTCAAAGCTATAATTTTTACCATTGATTTTGAGTGTTCCAGTCGCGTAAACTCCATCTTCTTTTAGATAGTACCAAGCATTGTAACTCTTATCAAAGATCCATTCATTCTTGGCCATATAGCCATATGATTTGAGATAGTAGGGACCCTTGCCATTGATTTTTCAGCATAAGAACCATCTGATTTTTAAGTAGAACCAACTATTGTATTTTTTTATCAAAGAACCATTCGTTTTTGAGCCATGGCGCCACTATCTTTTAGGTAGTATTTATCTTTCCATTGACTACTCAACATGACTCTGTCTTTATCAAATAAGTACCAAGAGCTATTAATCTTTTTCCCATTTATTACGAACGACTTTTTTCCTGAATCAGTAGCATAGTACCACTTTTTCATCCATTTTTACCCAGTTCTTTTCAGCCATAGCACCGCTAGTCTGAAGAAGATAGTCATTATAAATGGTTTTGCTTAACATGATACCAGTTTCATCAAAACGATACCATGAACCGTTAATTTTTTCCCATTTGTTGCGGATAATCTTTCCTGATTCTGTGGCATAATACCACTTTTTCATCAATTTTTACCCAAGAAGTTTCAACCATAGCACCGCTTTTGTTAAAGAGATAGTCATCATAAACTGTATTGCTAAGCATGGTACCGTCTTGGTTAAAAATAATACCAGTGACCAGCTATTTTTCCAATTCGTAACAGCCTTTTTATTTTCATAATAACGCCATTGACCATTCTCTTTTTGCCAACCTTCTTTGTTGACCTCTTCAGTAATTTCTTCTGTTGAAGAGTTATCCTTGGTAAGGGCTGTTTCTTGTTTCTGTGTAGATTGAGAAGAATCCTTTTCTGCCTTGTTTTGTGTTTCGTTCTGATTCTGCTTATCGTTCTGCTCTTGACCTTGAGCTTGCTTTTTCTCTTTAGCTTCCTTACTCGTTCCATTTGCTACAGTTTTTTCTGAACTTTGTACTTTGTTTGTAGTTTGGTTTTCTTCAGCCAGGACGTTGTTTTTTGAAATCCCTGCTATAGAAAGAACAACTGTACTTGCTAGTAATATCTTTTTCATTATTTTATCCTTTCAATTTTTATATTCCCTATATTTTTTTACTTCTTACTTATCGTTTTTAAAGACAACAATCTCTATTTTATTATACATTATAATTTCAAATATAAAAGTAACATCTTTAAGAAGAAAGAAAGTTGTAATATTGTTAAAACAATTTAGAAATAAAAGTCAACAAAAAGCAGTCGAACAATATCTGAACGACTACTTATTTTTATTCTAATAATTAATCTTCTATTACTTTGGTACGTTTATTAGTTAGAAGCGGATTTATAAATATAGATAGAATAGCTATGATTGCAAAACTAATACCCTACATACCAATATGGTGCATCGAGTGTGGTTGAACGACCAGATAGATTGACAATACCTCGGAATAGTGTGCCTGTTGTAACAATAGCTACTGCAGAATTCCATAAATTAAGGCTAATTCTGGACAAATACGGAAGGACTTTGAGCAAAATTGCTAGTATTATCCCACCCACCAGAGGAACAGCAAACAAGTAATGCATATGAACTGATGTCTCTCCAAAACTAAATGCTTCATAAATTCTAGAAAAAGCAAAGAAGAAAATCGTAATTAGAGTATAAGAGATGACAGTTTTTTTAAAGCGTTTTTTGTTAGGATTAATAACCGATGTAGACAATATCACTCACCGCCCTTTCTGAAATTTTGTTTCCTCCAGTCGTTGGCTTGTTAATAACCTGACCGTTGAAGTAAAGCGTAGATGATCCACCACCATCAAGGTTGTAGACCGTTTTTACACCGTATGATTTCATATTCTTTGCTTGCTTCCAGAAGCATGTTCATTTCGTATTCATAACGTTGACCTTCGATCTTTAGCATAAAAGGAATGAGATTTGTTGTAAAGGCGCGAAGGCCTGTCTGAGTATCTGTTACTCCTACTCCTGTTTGTAATTTAAAGAGTACTTTTGTCAAGCTATTCCCAAAACGACTACGGAGTGGAACCTTACCTGTAAAGGCACGCACACCCAAGATTAGCTTGTTAGGATTTTCAGAAGCTTTGTTAGCCGCACGGAAAATATCCCAAATTTTGTGTTGCCCATCCGCATCTGCTGTTACGACAGTTCCATAAATGTTTTGCTCTTGGATATAAGAAAAGGCTGTTTTAAGCGCCTGCCCTTTACCTTGATTCACTTCGTGACGGAGTACCGTAGCATATTGCTCGGCTTTATCAAAGATATTTTGACACTTTGTTGAACTGCCGTCGTCGATAACTAGAATATGAAAATCACTCTTTTCATGGATTTTTTCGATGAGTTTGATAAGTTTATTATCAGGTTGATAAGCTGGAATTACTATATAGTTCATACCGGCACTCCTTTCTTAGTAATGGCATAACTATACAGAATATCGCTTAAAGATACCTTTATATCAGTTTTTCTTTAAGAAAAAGTTAAAGAAACTTTAAGACAAGTAGACGATTTTTTTGATTAGATAAGATTGATAAATATACAAAAATCAAAAAAATTAAAAGCCTGTTAAATACAGACTTTAACTATAGAAAAATAGTAGACTATGCTAAAAAGCCATCCAATTTAGATGGCTTTTTATAGAACTATTCACTTAATTTTTGTTTTACTTTTTGAAAAAGTGAAATACCAAATAATCCAGCTATAATAGCAAGAAGATTCATAGTTAATGGCGAATCAGAAGTACCTGTATTTGGTAACTGAGCTTTTTTTCATGAGCTACTTTTTGCTCAGAAGATTGAACTTTATCTTGTTGAATAGGTTTCGGTGTTTCTTCTGATTTGCTTCCTGGATCTGGAGTTGGCTTTCTGGATCTGGAGTTGGCTCTGGATCTGGAGTTGGCTCTGGATCTGGAGTTGGTTTCTGGATCTGGGGTTGGTTTTCGGATCTGGAGTTGGCTTTTTGGATCTGAGTTGGTTTTCTGGATCTGGAGTTGGCTTTTGGATCTGGAGTTGGTTCTGGATCTGGAGTTGGCTTTTTGGATCTGGAGTTGGTTTTTCGGATCTGGAGTTGGCTCTGGATCTGGAGTTGGTCTGGATCTGGAGTTGGCTCTGGATCTGGAGTTGGCTCTGGATCTGGAGTTGGTTTCGGATCTGGGAGTTGGCTCTGGATCTGGAGTTGGCTCTGGATCTGGAGTTGGTTTCTGGATCTGGAGTTGGCTCTGGATCTGGAGTTGGCTCTGGATCTGGGGTTGGTTTCGGATCTGGAGTTGGCTCTGGATCTGGAGTTGGCTCTGGATCTGGGGTTGGTTTCGGATCTGGAGTTGGCTCTGGATCTGGAGTTGGCTCTGGATCTGGAGTTGGCTCTGGATCTGGGGTTGGTTTCGGATCTGGAGTTGGCTCTGGATCTGGAGTTGGCTCTGGATCTGGAGTTGGCTCTTGATCTGGAGTTGGTTTCTGGATCTGGAGTTGGCTCTGGATCTGGGAGTTGGTTTCGGATCTGGAGTTGGCTCTGGATCTGGGGTTGGTTTCTGGATCTGGGAGTTGGCTCTGGATCTGGAGTTGGCTCTGGATCTGGCTCCTTCTCATACTCATAGATAACATGAGTTGTACCTTCTTTTTAACTGACCTGTTTCAGGTGCAGATGTTGAAGAAACACCAACTAGATTGTATTTTTTTACCATCTACAGTGATAGAAGACGGACGCTCATCTGCATTTTTCAGCAGACATTATAGGTCACAAGATTTCCATCAGATCCATAAATAGAAGTTAATGGTGTGTCTTTATAAGTTTCCTTGATAGATTGATTTGTTCCTTGATCACATAATCCACCACTACATCTCCATAGTGAAGCGTAGAAACATCCTGGTCAGCCATATCTTCAAATTCTGAAGCATAGTATTTAACAGCAGGATTGGCTTTCAAACTAAAACATTTTAACATAATTAAAGAAGGTCTCAGGATTAATATTAACATCATGAGGAATGGTAGTCCAGTCACCGTTATTTGGGTGTGATATAAGTAGCTGGGTTTGAAACAGACTTAATCAGATGATCGTTTTTGCACATAACTATCATCTATTAAAGCTGGATTTTCTAAGCCACCAAAAACTCTGATTCACCATCATACCTAGATAATCAACTGTATGATTTATGATATTCTCTAGACTTTGAGAGCCTTCTTCATATGAACGAACCACCACCATCTTGACTAGATTTCCAATCCATACGGGCATCGATTGGTAAGTATTTTGATCTTTCTTAGATTCTCATCGGTCAGAGGAAACTCGAAATAGCTGTTGGTCTAACTGCTGACTTTTGTAAACAACAGTATAAATAGTTATGTTGTACTTTACCATAATCTCGATTCCAAAGCTGAGTCAGGGCTAACCCTCATCATCCTCATATTACGGAAGGTGTTTCTTCCCAGCCGCTAATTCTTCAGCTCTAGGTATAACAGTCGGGATATGGTCTACAGACTCATCATTCATAATTGAAACTTCTTTTCATTGGAGCATATTAACAGCGACAGGATTTTCTTTTTTATCATCGAGTTCCGACTCAAAGGTGAAATCAACTTTAGCATTTGGTATATTTGGAAAACGAATTTGAAGAGTCGCTAACATGACTGATCCATGATCACTTGAATGCATGGCTTTATATACTACAGTGTAATTGTAGACTACACTTTTACCATCTTCACTCAAAATGTGCTGAAGTCCTTCAACATTGACGATAACCATCATCAATGATATTGCCATCTGTTCCCAACAGCGCCTGGGACAGAGCCTGTTGAGTCCCAAAGGAGGTTGAATCTTCTTTCCCGCCAGTTGTAGCTTCGCTATTAGTTGAGATTTCTTCAGTTTTTGGTGAGGAAGCATTGGCACTCTCTTCGTCTGATTTTAGTGAGGTGTCACTAGTAGGGTCTGGTGCAACCATAGTTTTTGGTGAGGAAGCATTGGCACCCTCTTCGTCTGATTTTAGTGAGGTGTCACTAGTAGGGTCTGGTGCAACCATATTGTCTACTGAAGAAGTGTTCTCAGCATCAGTTGAATTAGTAATACCTGGTGTCACTGAAACATTTGCTGGTTCGCTATTAGTTTCATCAGCTTGAACCACTGACTGTGATACCAGATTTAGAACAAAAACAGACATTGTGATAATGCCAAATTTAGTGAGTTTTTCATTCACTTTTTCTCCTTATATGAAAGGGATCGTGCATTAGCAAAATCCTATTCATTGATAATATTTTTATACTTATACCAGTAAGCGCTTAGGTTGCAAATAATAACCTAATGTATAGAAATATTACATGTAAAAAGGAGAAAGAATTTACATATGCACCATAAAATACAGAAAAACTCAATTAATACTCTTTCATTCGATGTTTTCTCTTAATCTTTCAACAAAGAGATAGCTAGGACAGGTTAAAAGTGTTTTTGATAGTCAGGTTATTGATTTGATAAATCTTTTTACGGTCGGTATGTGAAATTCTCTACAAGCCTTGGGACGGACATCATAGATGGAACAGAGATTATCGCCACCTAAGAAATGGACAAGGCATAGATTTAAAGACCTTATCACCGTCTTCATCTACCTGTAGAAATTCATCTTCGAAAGCTGGTAATTTCATTTTTAAAGTACTTGGCAATGCGTGTGATATCTGCTTCCTTAAAAGTCCGGTCCAAGGCTCTTGCAAAGCAGTTGGCACAGGCTGTACAATCAATTTCTCAAAAACACTCTTGGTGAATTTGAAGAGCAATCTTATCTAGATTTTTAGGAGCTTTCTTTTCAGATTTCCAAGAAATTTACGATGCTCTTTTTGCTTTTGTAAATGCTAATTGGTGATAGTATTCGATATCGATTTCTTTTGACATTGATTCTTTTACATCCTTTTCTGAAACTAGTATACCATAACTGAAAATAAATAAAAACTACTGCTATATAAGGCAATAGTTCTTTACAAGATTAGTTCACCTCGACCACTTCAACCATATCTTTTGCCAAGCAAAAATTAGATATTTTTCAACCTTGTCTATCTGATAAGAACGGGATAAAGCTTCTGCATAGAGAGTCTAATTGGCCCTCGATAACGTTCAATCAGTTGACTTGGATATTCATAACGATCTGTCTTGTAGTCAAAGAGAACAATTTTATCACTCATAAACTAGATATCCATCTAAAATTCCACGGACAACAAAGTCTTCCTGACTCTTATCATCTCTTTTTAACATAGAGAAGGGTTGTTCTCGATAAAGCTTGTCCTGGTTTGCAAAGAATTTCTTGACCGAGTTGAGTATCGAAAAAAGGACAAGATTTTTATCTAGATTAACTTTATCTTTAACAGCAGAGCTAGCTTGCACTTGTTCTAAAAGCCTCTGTCAAAGTCTCTAAAGTAGGTTTCTTATTGAGATTGATTCGTCGCATGAGTTCGTGAGTTGCACTCACCAATCTCAGCTCAGTGACTTTTTCTGTCTTGGAGAAGTCTGGAAGTTCAAACTGAACAGTAGTCTCTTTTTGGTTTAGATTGACCAGCTACTACTACACCTTCCATATCCATGACTGGTTCATAAAACTTCTTAATCTGACTCGGGGTCTGAACACTAGGAAGATTAATTGTCGCTCTGTGGATTTCATTATATACTTCCACTTCTTTCAGCATTTGCAAAGCTTCCTTGATGGTTTCTGACTGACGGTTGTCTGCTTGGGATAGGTCTTGAAGTTGACTTTTATGTTCCAATTCTCCGATAGCTTCTTTGGTTAGGTCTTCTTCACCTTCAAAGCGCACACTAAAGTGTAAATCCTCTTTAGAAAATGCTTGATAGATGGCCCAAATCCAATCCTGGAAATTTTGAGCATCTAGTCTCGTTTCTCGAGTCAAAAAGACCTTTTCCATTTGTCAGATATTCTTTAGACTCTAACTTTTCGCGAGATCCTTTTCCAACTAGATAAAGTTTTTTCTCAGCACGCGTCATGGCTACATAGAGTAAACGCATCAACTCAGAATAGCTTGCTAATTGGAGCTCTTCCTCGTTTTGAGTATAAGTTAAAGCTTGGAATCGATAACTTAATCGTATGATGGAAAATATTCCTCTTTTGCATTTGTAGCTACTCTAGCTACATACTTAAGGCCAAGCCCGTTTTTTCGACTTAGGATAACTTCAGACTTACTATCCTCCTTGTTAAATTGCTGATCAATATTGAGGATAAAGACATATGGAAACTCAAGTCCCTTACTTATGAATACTCATAAGCTCCACAGCATCCTTTAGGTGGAGTTACAGTGACACTAGCAAGGTCGTGCTTGGCTTCCAAGACTTGATCAATCATAGCTATGAAACGTGATAAGCCTTTAAAATTACTCTTTTTCAAACTGATCTGCCTCAGTGCAAGGGCGTACAGATTTGCTTGTCCTAGCCTGACCATTTGGCAACGCACCAACATAATCATAGTAAAATCGGTCACTATAGATTTTTCCAAATAAGATCATAAAGTGAATGCGTTTTTGAGAACAAACGCCAAGCATTAACTAGTTTCCATGAAACAAGTCTAACTTTTTCAAGTAATTCAGACTTGATTAAATCCTTATGGAGGCTAGTTTTTGCTTGAGTATTGACTAGTTTTTCATAAAAAGTTCTCTTGAACTTTATCCTCAGAATTTTTGAAGAGCTAGACGAGCCAATTCATCCTCATCAAAGCTAAACATCGGAGATTTCATTAGAGCAACCAAAGCAAAGTCTTGAAGAGGGTTGTGGATGACACGAAGAGTATCCAACATAACCTGCACTTCTAAAGGGATTGCAAAATAGTTTGCTTGAGCACCATCTGTCTTGACTGGGAATCCCATACTCAGACAAAGGCAAGTAATACCTGGTCATTCCGACTTCTGCTGGCAGTTAAGAGAGCCATGTCCTTGAAAGGAACCCTTTATCATTATGAAGATGCAATATCTCCTTAATGACCATTCGCATTTCACCAGTCAGTTTTATTGGTTGCAAGTTCCTCCTCATCATCAGAATCACTATCATCATCCTTATCGTACAAGAGAACTTCTGCCTTGTTTTCTGGATTTGATTGAATATCAGTATTTCCAAAAACAAGTTGATGCATACCGTCATAAGATATCTCTCCAACTTCCTCGTCCATGAGGATGCTTTAAAGACATCGTTCAGTAGCATCAAGAACTTCTAGAACCGCTCCGGAAGTTTTCCTTAAGCAGAATTAACTGACCTTCTTTGTCATCTTGAGCAAAACTATGAAAATTTTTCGTTGAAAATTTGGGGATCTGCCTGTCTAAAACGATAAATAGACTGCTTGATATCTCCCACCATAAAACAGTTATAGCCGTTAGAGAGAGTTCTAACATCCTCTCCTGGATATGGTTGGTATCTTGGTACTCATCGACCATGACTTCGTGGAAACGTTCCTGATACTCTTGACGAACCTGAGGGTAGTTTTTCCAATATCTCAATGGTATAGTGACTAATATCCGCAAATTCAAAGGCATTTTTCTTGCGCTTCCGTTGTCGATAAGCATCAACAAAATCACTCATGAAACACTTGGAAAGTCTTTAGCCAAGTCCCAAGACTCTTGATGATAATCTTCTTGGAATTTTAGTAAAGTAATTTGGTCATTTAGTGCAGTTTAGCTTTTTCAAACTTGTCTTTTCTCTTGGTTGTACGCTTCTTTCAGTTCTAGGAGTTCAGCCTTGCGACTAGCATTTGTGAGAGCAGCCACCCTTATCCTTAGAAATATTCACAACTCGCTCTAGAACTTCTGATATTGATTAAATGTTGATTCAGTTGGTTAAAAGCTCCAATTTCATCAAGGACTTGTTGGACAGATTCTAGGTAAGCTTTACTCAAATTCCTTTGCATCATTATCCAAATGAGTGGCGGAAAAAGCTTTCAAATCCCAAAGTCTTTCTTTATTTCCTCTGCAAGTTTTTTCTTTAGCAACGGTAAAATCAGCCTTTTTCAAAAACCTTTTAGAAAGAATCCTGTAGCCAAGTCTGAGGATTGCTAGTAGATTGCAAAAAGTCATAAATCATATAGACCTGTTTACGTAGTCCACGTGCGTCTTTGCTTCTACCTGCAAAGTTTTCTTTGACCAATCGACTAAAAATTATCTTTATCCTTGCCTTGGTAGTGACTGTTCAAAAACCTGCTGAAAACACCTCATTTTTTAAGAGAGTTGTTCACTTTTCATTCTCAAGAACTCGAAAGTTTGGGGCGAGGTCAATCAGATAACCATGTTTAGCCAGGAACTTCTGAGTAAAAGAGTCCATAGTTCCGATGGCGAGCGTTTGGTAAATCAGCTAATTGTCTTCAAGATGTTTTTAGCTCAAATTTTTGAGTCTCTTGGATTTGTTGGCTGATTTTTCTTTTCCAAGCGTTCTTTTTAACTCGGTGGTCGCCTTTTACCGTAAAGGTTGAAATAAAGAGTTGGCGAATTTCTACTCACGCGCTAGTTGATCAAGAATTCGTTCAGCCATGACAAAGGTTTTTCCTGAGCCAGCTGATGCTGAAACCAGAATGTTTTTTTACCAGAACTGTAGATAGCTTTGAATTTGCTCAGCGGTTTTCTTTTGGTTTCTTGTCAGAATGAGCTTCTGCTACTTGCAACTCTTCAACCTCTTCTTGGGATAAAAATTTCATCGTTCCAACCTCTCTAATTTTTATTAAACCAAGCTTCCTTGTCATTACTCTTAGCTACCTTATCTAACAATCTAGCCTGACCTAGATGATAATTAGCTTCAAAACCTGTAATAGACTGATATTGCTGAACATAGGGCGCAATGCTTCTACCGTTTTCTGTATATGGATTGATAGCAAATCTACCAGATAAAATCTTCTGCCGCTTTTTTTGTAGATATAGGGCGTTGTAGTCCAGTAATAACTGGAATTCCTCATCAGACAACTGATAGGTCTTGTTTTTTTATTATATAGTTCACCAAGATTCTTTATCTCTTTTTCAAGAAATAGTCCTTGGTATTTCATACTCTTATTGGTTTCAGTTACTGCCTTTGAAAGAGTTTTAACAGTTTGTAATGACTGAGTTGGTTCAGCCATTTCTAAGTACATAGCTCCAAAGAAGTCTTTATTTCTTCTTTCTTAAGAGCAGCCAAGTATGTTGGCAATTGTGAGTTTAGACCGTTAAAAAAGAGAGGAAAGTTAAATTGAGTTAGAGAAGATTTGTAGTCTACAACACCAATAGCATCTGATGTTTTCAAACGGTCAATACGATCGACCTTCCCACGAACATAAATATTACGACCATTATCTAACTGTACAAAAGCTTGTTCCTTGCCACCAAAGACAGCTTCTTCCTGAATTGTTTCAATTTCAGAATTGTGACGAAGGATGTGACCAGTTGCACGCGCAACATCCAAAAGAACTTCCTTGGTGAATTGAGCTTCTAAGCTTTCCTGATAAATAGCTTGAAACTCTCGTTCCTGACTAGTTTCAGAAATGGCTTGTTCTAAACGTCGGTCAAAGGATTCATTAGTCGGAAGTTTCATTGCTCGTTCAAAAATACGATGCAAGAAATTCCCGTGACTTCGTGCATCAGGACGGAGACGCAATTCTTCCTGCAAGCCTAAGACATAACGAAGGTAATAACTATATTCATTTCGATAAAACTCCGTTAATCCCGAAGTTGATAGATAAAAATCTTGGTTTTGAGGATACAAGGCATCCAAAGTATCTGTCTGCTAAAAGTCTTACTTCGTGGACTTGTAGGCAGGACTGGATTTTCTAAACCTTGGTCTTCCAACTTTCTCCCCATAACACGAGCTAAAACTTTAACAAAGGTTAAGTCTTGTTCACTTGTCTCCATCTCACCTTGCTGATGATAGGCAACAAGACTAGACAAAAGACTGTGATAAGAACCAATATCATCCTTTGATAGGTTTTTTTCGATCAATTCTCTTTTTCAATCTTGCTAAAACCAAAATCCTGTAATTCTTTCAAATAAACCGACTCTTTACTCTCATTTTCATTGAGTAAACTTGGCGCTGATAAGACTAATTGCTTCTTAGCAGAGTTGACCAAAGAAAGCATGGTGTAGCGATTTTTCTTGAGGTTTTCTTGACTTGCAATCAGTAATTGAGAACCTTCTTGGGTTGCTCGGTTCAGCACTTCCCTTTTCTTCATCGCTCAACAAACTAGTGTTTTTGAGCAATTTTGAGCAAGTGATCTTGAGTTAAGCCAAGTGCATAGATGTAATCAGCTGTCAAAGGCGCAATCAAATCATAACTTTGCACCAGAACAGTATCTACCGTTGCTGGGATCGTACGATAATTTGATAAGGACATTCCTGAATGAAGAAGAGCCAAGAAATCATCCAAAGTGACCTGAGAACTTTCAAATACAGTTGCAAATTGCTCCATTACGTGGCAAAATGCTTTCCAGACCTCCTCTTGTCTTTCTTGTTCCGCCACTTCCATTGTTGCAGATAAGATTTGAAGTTGCTTGGTCACAAAGGAATCCTTCAAAAAATTCTTCCATTTTTCAAGGATATTCTCTGCCTTTTTGCTTGCGACTGGATAATAGAGTTTCTAGTGGTCTTAGAACACAAACACGAAGCTTGTTTAACTTTTCTAAATCAAATTTTTCACGCTGATTTTTAGTAAATTCTTGTTTAAAGTTAGACAGACCATCAATTCCTAAATAACGGATATATTGTTCAAAGCTATCAATTTCCTCTTGACTAAGGTCAGTATACAAACCAGTGCGTAGGAGATTAATCAAATCTTCCTGACGAAAATTGTATCGTTTCAAACGTCCAATGGATTCTACAAATTGCGTTAAAGGATGATGAGCCATGGACTCACTCTTGCCCAGATAAAATGGAATCTGATACTGATTAAATATTGTCTGCAAAGACAGTTTATAAGACTCTACATCTCCTAGCAGGATACGAAAATTCTTATAACTAAGTTTTGGCTCTTGGTGCAATTTCTGACGAATACTACGAGCAACTAACTCCAACTCTTCTTTTTGGGTCAAACAGGACCAGATTTGTAAATCTTCTCTATCCTCATCAGTCACTTCTAAACTGATTTCAGAATAATCATAGGCACTTTCGAGAAGTCTTTGAGGCTTTTAGCAAAGGCATCAAGATTTCCGTGTTCTTGACATGCATTTTCTGCCTTGGTCTGATATTTAAAAGCTAAATGTGCGAGAAAACTCAACACTAGCTTGATAGAGATTCCTTCAGTAAACGGACTTGTATAAGCTTTTTAGTCGCATAAGCCCCGATAACAATTTCAACACCCCTTACGATAAAGTAGATCCACTAGGTGTTCTTCTTCTGCAGAAAAATCGAGGTAAAACCATCAATGACTAGGGCAATCTGACTAAAAATCACTACTTACTTTATTTTCTTCGATAGCATTGATCAGATATGATAATTGACTCCCTTGTGAAACTTGACCTTGATTCAGATAAGCTGTTACCTTTTCAAAAATCAAGAGTAAATCAGAACGTTTATCAACGTCAGCCAGACTTTCTAAATCCAAAAAGCTCATCTTCGCAGTTGTCATTTCGTGATAAATTTCAATCAATTGCTGGATAAATTGCGGATCTTGCTTAATAGCCCCGTAAACACGTAAATCCTTAGCGTCTATCTCAGACAGACATTTATAAAAAAAGCCATGCCAAGACCAATATCATCAAGACTAGACTTTGCTGGTATATCGTTTAAAACCAGATAACGAGCCATTTGAGCAAAGCGCGTGACTGTGATCGCAAAAGAAGCCTGCTGACTCAAGCACTCCAGCACGGCGCGTTCCTTTTCAAAAGAAAGAGAGTTAGGGGCGATATAAAAGACTCGTTTTCCTTGGTTAACTAGTCCTTGAGCCTCCTTGGTTAGGATTTCTGTCAAAGAAGTCCGAGTATCTGTATAAAGTAGTTTCATCTCTGCCTCGTTTGTTTTTCATTACCTTTTTATTATACCATGATTTAAAAAAGAAGATTCTGTCTCTGATTCTCAAAATATGCTATAATATAGGCAAAAACACGAGAAAGGGAAATACTATGATTAAACTACTGCCCTAGATATGGATGGAACTCTACTCAACGAAGCCAAGGAGATTCCTCAGGCTCATATTGATGCCATTCATAGGCTATCGACAAAGTTACGTCAAACTTGTTCTTTGTACTGGTCGTCCTCTCTTTGAGAGTTCTTCCTACTACAAAAACTCGGTCTTGATTTGCAAAATGAATACGTTATTGTCAACAATGGATGTTCGACCCACCAAACTAGTGATTGGGGACTAGTTGATTGGAGAGAACTTAGCAAATCTGATATTGAATACCTGAATGACCTTGCTGAAAAAGAGTGAGGTTCAGTTGACTCTCTTTGACGAGGAACACTACTCGTTCTCGAGGTGAAAACCGAATCCTATCGTTCAATATGATGCGACACTTGTCTTTGCTAATCTGACTGAAATCTCACTGGAAGAAGCTACTAGCGGTAAATATCGTATGTTCCAAGGCATGTTCTTGAGCACAAAAAGAACAAACGGATGACTTTGAACAACGGTTTGCTGAAGAACTTTGTCAACGTTTTAGCGGTGTTCGTTCTCAACCTGTTATCTATGAAGCAATGCCACTTGGCACAACCAAGGCTTCTGCTCTTTCTCGTTTGGCTGAGATTTTGGATATCCAACCTTCTGAAATCATGGCAATGGGTGATGCCAATAACGACATTGAGATGTTGGAGTTTGCAGGGTTAGGGATTGCTATGGGAAATGCCAGTAATCATGTCAAATCACTTGCAGATGATGTAACTAGTAGTAATGAAGAGAGGGCGTTGCACGCCATTGAGAAATATATTTTGTAAATAAATAAAAAGCAACCAGCTGAACATTCTGCTAGTTGCTTTTTATTT
>BNJU01004378.1_pt1 | contig 59758 bp, 60 predicted proteins | sample 8539281 | NCBI WGS metagenome assembly BNJU01 (sample SAMD00202456, study PRJDB9452) | human saliva metagenome | isolation source: human saliva | place: Japan
GCTACGCCGCCTCCAAAGGTTTTCGTAAAAGGGCTCTTCATAATTGAGGGTGTAGTTGGGGTCTGAATCCTCCGGTTTCGAGGAGGCAGCGGGCGATGTAGTTGGTGAGGTTGCGGAACCCAAGAGCGGATCCGCGTAGATGTTCAAGGCGCCCGTTGATAGCTTCGGTAGGGCCATTGGAGGTGTGGGGATGATCGAAGTAGGCCAGGATGTCCCTGGATCGGCGTTTGAGTGTCCTGCCCAGCGTAATGAGCTCTCTCAGACCCCTCGGTACACGCGTGCAGGTCAGTGTATTAATTTCGGCTTGCATCATGGCCTTGCCCGCAGCCGTGTCGGGCGCGCGGTAGGCATCAATAATGTTCTGGTAGGCACTCCAAGTGACCTCGAGGGCGACGTGCTCCTCACCGGAAAACAGGTCGAGTAGTTGGTGCTGCTGACGCGGCGTGAGCAGGCAAGATCTGGTGTGTAACATCCTGCGAGCCTTGTACAGGGGATCCGTGGCACGCCCGCGCCGATGGTGAAGTTCTTGCTGGATACGCCTGCGGCATTCATCCAAGGCGTTGCCAGCCAGGTGTACAACATGGAAGGGATCCATGACTGCCCCTTGCATCGGGGAGTTCTTCAGCGGCGGCGCTCTTAAAACCAGTGAATCCATCCATCGCGACGATCTCGATACGCTCACGCCACGTGTCGGGCCGGGAGGCCAGCCAGGTTTTGAAGACCTGCTTGGAGCGGCCTGGGACCATGTCCAAGAGCCGGCAGGGGCCGCTGCGTTCGCGGATGGGCGTCAAGTCCAAGATAACGGTGACGTATTTGTCTCCGTAGGGGTGTGGCGCCACGTGTTCATCCACCCCGATGACACGCACGCCATCGAACCGTGCTGGATCATTGATCAGTAGACGCTCTCCTTCGGTCAGGACAGCGGTGTTGGCGGTATTCCAGGACACGCCTAGGGCCTGGGCGATACGAGCCACTGTCAGATGGTGGACCACCAGGCCCACCAGCGCCCAGCGCACCGCCGAGTGTGAGAGCTTCGCGCGTGGATCGGCCGCTGCACTCATGTTTTGACGCCACACGTGAGCGCACTGGGAGCAGCGGTAGCGGCGCACGCTCACGTGCAAGATCGTGGGGTGCCACCCGTAGGGTACGTGAGCCAAGCGCCTGATCACCGTGTCGCGTACGACGCCTTCGCCCCCACACTGTCGGCACCACCGGTCCTCACCCACTACCTTGCAGGCCAAGATGGTCCGATCGCCTCCTACACGCTGGCCCGTCACTTCCAGTCCCAGGTCATCCAGGCGTGTGAAGGCGCTCAGGTCAGGGCGATCAAAGGTAGTATTAGGCATGTCGAGGTCTTTCGGATGGACGGTGTAGGAACCCCCATCATCGGAAGACCTCGACCCCTACCCGGCCACGACACGCCGAACCCCGCATACCACCCCCACACCCTCAATTATGAAGAGCCGGTATTGTTTAAGTAATTAGGTTTTAGATCTAGTTAGATGTTGAAGTTTTTGTGTCAAGTTGCAGAGTTTTGCTCTTGCGTCACTAGCGTGGGGGGTAGCCTTAAAGGCGATTCGGAAGGGGTAATTCGATGAAGAAAATATCGTTTGCAATGTCGGCTATGGCGTGCGCTGCGTTAGTGCTGTCTGGCTGTGGTAATAGTGTGTCGGATGATAGGGCTGAGGCTTATGCTTCGCTTTCGTCTATGACTAGTTTGAGTACATCGCGGGCGCAGGAATATAAACAGAGGCTAACAGTGGCCCCTGATTCTGCTGCTATTAAGAGTGTTCTTGCTGAAGCTAAAGCCGCTAATGAGAAAAGCCAGGCAGACAAGGCTGCTGCTGCCGCTAAAGAGGCAGCTGACGACAAGATTGTTAAGAAAACTGAGGCTACCCTTTCTGGGGTAACGTTAGTTGGCTTAAGTGATGAGTGTAAAGGAGTAACTCTCACGCTTAAGGCAGATAAAACTTGGGATATCAAAATCGATAGAACTCTTAATAATTGTATTAACCCTACAGGTGAAACCTGGAAGGTTATAGTGGAAGAAGACCGGTATGGAAATAAGCCTGTGCTGCGGTTCAGTAGAGATGACAGGTCTTATGTTCTAACATTGAATGGTGACGGCACAGTCTCTATTAACAATTCTGCTAAGTTTACCATCACTAAGTAGGTTTGCTTTTATAAGCTAACTTGTTGAGGTGTGGGGCGCCAAAATTTGGCGCCCCACACCTTTCGTTATCTGACGGTCAGGCTGGATTCTAGCGGTGGTTGCAATACGGCCTGATTGATCGGAGTGTGTTGTGGATAATTTAGGGCGTGTTTATGGCTGGGTAATACCCTTCCTGTATATCGTTCATATGCGTGCAGAGCGAAGGCTTAAACGCCCGAAAGACCGTAAGTGTGATGACCCGCGTTTGTGGGCTGTTATCTGGGACAAGCTCACTGCTAGGTGGAGTCCGGAGCAGATTTGTGTCTATTTACGTCGGTGTTTCCCGGATAATCAGAGTATGAACCCGTGTGTGGAGACAATTTATCAGTCCATCTTCATCCAGGCTAAAGGAGAGTTCTGCCGTTGGGACGCTTGTGGAGCGTTCTACCCGCTATACGTTGTTGCTTTTATTTGCCTAATGGTCATAGTGCTGCTGAAGTTCAAGACGCGGTTATCGCCAAGCTTGCGGGTTTGCCTGATTCTTTGCGGTTGTCGTTGACTTGGGATCAGGGTAGTGAGCTTAATGGTCGGCCGCGTAAGACCTTAGACTGGGATATGTCTCGGGAGCGTTTTGGTGTGTTGTTAGCAGCGTGAAGGGTGTTGCAACCACCCCTAGAATCTGGCCTTGCGTACTTGGTGCGGGGGGGGGGTAGCCTTAAAGGCGATTCGGAAGGGGTAGTTCGATGAAGAAATTGTCGATGTTTACGACCGTGGTTATGTGTGCTGCGTTAGCGCTGTCTGGCTGCGGTAATAGTGTGTCGGATGATAGGGCGCAGGCTTATGCTTCGCTTTCGTCTATGACCAGTTTGGAACAAGATGAGGCTCAGGAGTATAAGCAACGGTTGACTACAGCCCCTGATTCGGCTGCAATTAAGAGCATTCTTGCCGAAGCTAAAACCACTAATGACCAAAACCGGGCTGATGCAGATGCTGCTGCTGCCAAGAAGGCAGCTGACGACAAAATCGCCAAGAAAACCGAGGCCGCTCTCTCGGGTGTGACTTTGGTATGGCTGAGTGATGAGTGTAAAGGAATAACCCTCACGCTCAAGGCAGATAAAACTTGGGATATTGAAATCAATAGGACTCCCAATAATTGCATGTGATCCTAAAGGGGAAAAAAATTGGAAAATTACTGTGGAAGACTGGTCGGAGGGTAAGCCAGTGTACGTTTCAGTCAGGATGCCATAGCGTATGAGGTAACGATAAACGGTGACGGTACGGTTTCTCTCGAAAATTCAGGGGTCTACAAGTTTACTATTTCAAAGTAGTTTGCTTGAGGTGTGGGGGCGTCAACTTTTGGTGTCCCCACACTTTTTAGTACGTGATGGTTAGTTAACCACTGCTTTATGATAGTGTGTGTAAATGTTTAACTATGTTAGATATGGTTTGTGTATTTAGTGAAGGTTCTGTTTAAGTAATTAGGGTTTTGAGTCAGTTAGATGTTGAGGGTTTTTGTGTCAATTTGCAGAGTTTTGCTCTTGCGCCCCTAGCGTGGGGGGGGGGTAGCCTTAAAGGCGATTCGGAAGGGGTAATTCGATGAAGAAATTGTCGATTGCAATGTCGGCTATGGCGTGCGCTGCGTTAGTGCTGTCTGGCTGTGGTAATAGTGTGTCGGACGATAGGGCTGAGGCTTATGCTTCGCTTTCGTCTATGACCAGTTTGAGCTCCTCGCAAGCTCAAGAATATAAGCAGCGATTGACGGTGGCCCCTGATTCTGCTGCTATTAAGAGTGTTCTTGCCGAGGCTAAAGCCACTAATCAGGAAAAGCAGGGCAGATGCTCGCAAAAGCTGCCGCTAAAAAGGTGGAAGATGACAAGACTTATTAAGAAGACTGAAGCTGCCCTGTCTGGAACAAAATTAGTTGGTCTTAGTGATGAGTGTAAGGGGATTACTATAGCCCTTAATGCTGATAAGACTGTGGAAGCCGAGATTAATGTAAGTCCCAAATAGATGTGTTGATCCTAACGGGAAAAATTGGGGAATCACTGTGGAGGAATGGGCGGGGAGTAAGCCAGTATTGCGTTTCAGTAGTAGTCCGGCACCGTATATCGTTACGCTAAATGGTGATGGTACGGTTTCTCTTGAAAACTCGGGTGTCTATAAGTTCACTATTACTAAGTAGAGCTGCTTCTATAGAGTGACTTTTTAAAAGTGTTGGGTGTTAAATATTTGACACCCAACACTTTTGCTTTGGCCAAAATGATGTTTTTGCCTATCTGATTCAGTCAACGAGCTTCGGCTTCTATGGTGAGCTTGTTGAGTATCTGATTCTGTGTGCTGGCTGTCTGGTCGTCTAGGTGTAGGCGTATTACTGCGTGTTACATATGGTCCACTAGGCACTGCGTTAGTTGATTGGAGGGTTGGAATCTGAAGATTTTCTTCAAACTTGCTCTTGCAAGCTTGGGGGGGGGTAGTCTTAAAGGCGATTCGGAAGGGGTAATTCGATGAAGAAATTGTCGATGTTTACGACCGTGGTTATGTGTGCTGCGTTAGTGTTGTCTGGCTGTGGTAATAGTGTGTCGGATGACAGGGCTGAGGCTTATGCCTCGCTTTCGTCTATGACCAGTTTGAGCTCAGAAAAAAAGCTCAGGAGTACAAGCAGAAAGCTGACAGTGGCTCCTGATTCAGCGGCCATCAAAAAGTATCCTTGCCGAGGCTAAAGCAGCTAACGATAAAGAGGTATCTGAAAAAATGGCTGCAGGAAAGGAGCTTAAAGATACTGAGGCTACTATTAGTGGGGTTAAACTGGTTGGTACCACTGGTCATTGCGCTAATGTGACCTTAGTGTTTAATGCTAACAAAACTTGGCAGATTAGTGGTCAAGATCCCGAGGATCCATGTATTTCGCACGACTACGAATACTGGGGTGTTGATCGATATGACTACGATAGTAGTGAGGTATACCTTATATTTGGCGATAGTAAGAAAACTAAAATCAGTGATAGCCGTGTCGCTTACCGGATATCCGTAAATGATGATGGTACGGTTAGTATTTATTCTGGCAATGATCTTATTGATAGGTTTACTATCACTAAGTAGGTTAGTGTAAAGCAGTTTGCCTGCTTGTGGATGCGGGGGCACCAGGTTTACCGGTGTCCCCGCACTTTTGTTTTCGTCTTATATTCAGATTATTTAAATTAATTGGTGACGTATTAACTAGTAAGTATGTTGTGACTCTAGTTTGTGAGCCACTATTGTAGATTTTAATCGGTGGAGGTAATCTTGGCCCCAGCGGCGCCGGATCTAGCGGCGAGTGCTAGACATCTTCGGGATGGGCGAATAGGTTTTTTGTATGGCAGATATTGCGGTGGAAGCTTGCGGGCTTAAACGCAGCTTCAACAAGGGCAAGTTTGTGGCTGTTAACGGATTAATCCTGGACATTAAATACGGTCAGATTCACGCCCTGCTAGGCCCTAACGGTGCAGGTAAAACCACTACCGTAAAAATGCTGACCACGCTCCTGCAGCCAGATAGTGGTAGCGTCAAAATCGCTGGCGTGGATGCGATTAAAAACCCAACCAGTGCCCGGCGTAAGTTAGCCCAGGTACTACAAGACGTACAGTTAAGCCAATACGCTAGAGCTCGCCGACCAGATCAGCCTGATCGGCGCGGGTAAGCTAGTTATTAGCGGCCAGGTGCAAGACATTGCCGCCTGTGCGGGGTTTGATCGCTGCTCTACTTTCACCCTGACCCCAGCCCAAGACAGCCTCCTGAAGCTGAGCGAGTTACTGTCGGGCGCCGTCGTACACGAACGCAGGCCGCTATCTGCCCAGTGGCTGCACACTATCTACTGGCCACAATAATGCTGGTGGCTACCTTAACTGCCACGTTGATCCAGTATTTAGCGCAGCGTGCTTGGGGCGGGGTTGATCCTACCGCTGCTTGGCTGCGTGGTGGGTCGATCGGCATGTGGACCACGGTTACCGCAGCGGCCTTGTTTGGCATGCTATGAAACGGTTGCGTCAAGGTTTACGGCGTGAGGCCCTCTATCCCGGGCATAAGCAGGAGAACATGATGAGCACTAAAACAACACGGGTACAGGCCATGGCGGTGTCAGCTGGGACGGTCATAGAGCCAGTTCTATGAAATTTTTAGGGCTTCTATGAAGTCAAAATAGGGTTCTATGAAGTATGAAGATGCCTAAAAAAACGGCTTCTATGACATAGAAACCCCCTTCTATGACATAGAAACCAGGGCTCTATGGCATAGAATTAGCTCTATGATCAACGATCTTGAGGACCTCAAGGTTGATACTTGCCAAGTCGATGCTGACGGCAAAAACACTCGAAACATTCAACGTTCCAGATACAGATGGCCAGGTGGTGGCTGGTAGTTGCCGGGAAGATCTAGATGAAGAACTAGTCTCCCGTTATATTGCCGCTGTACGTGAAACCACCCCGCGACTGGTTAACGAAAACGACACGGATGTCCTTTACTACACTGGCGTCGTCGCAGACCGCGCGGGTACAGAGCTCACGGTGGCTGGCCTATATGCGTTAGGGTGAGTACCCGCAGCGGCTTCTACCTCACCTGACACTTACAGCGGCAGTTGAAGGTAGAGGTGATGAACGGGCAGTTAACCGCCGCGATTTCACTGGAGCCCTACCGGTAATTCTCGACGACGCCCTGGAATGGGTTAGGCAAAACGTAGAATCAAAACAAACCGTCACTAGTAAAGGTGATGGCAATACAGAATATGCACTGCCTATGGTGGCAGTGCACGAGGTAATCGCTAACGCACTGGTTCACCGTGATCTGTCTGAAGTCTCGCGCGGCAAAGGCATTGATCTGAGAATCACCCATGATGGGTTCCGCCTGACAAATCCAGGTGGTCTGTGGGGGATCACAGTTGACCGGCTTGGTTCTGGTGAACACCCCGCAGTAAATGAGAAGCTCTATCAGATCTGCCGCAACGTCCAAGGCCATAATGGGCGAGTTATTGAGGCCATGGGTACAGGGATTCGTCAGGCGCGTCGGGAACTGCGCGACGCCGGAATGGCTGAGCCACGTTTTTATGACAACGGGGTGTCCTTCACGGTGCGTTTCCCAAACTCGGCCCTAATTCCCGACGGCGATCTGACCTGGCTTGGTGGGCTCGGCTCAACTTTGGGCTTGAACCAGAACCAGAAAAAGGCGCTGGTAGACATGCGCCACGGTCGTATTTGGAGCAACAGCGACTACCGCGACCAGTTCGGCGTGAGCGCTGAGCAGGCGCGAAGTGAGCTGCGTGAACTTGTGGAGCGAGGCCTGGCCATTGCCACCGGCCAGCGCCGCTGGGTGCGCTACCAGCTCGCACAAAATCACCAGCGTTAGCAACGCCAGCGCTACTAGCAGCGCCAAAATCGGCAACAAACTAGCGCTACTAGTAACACCACCACTAAAAACTCACGCCTGCCGATCGGGACAGTACCCGGGGCAGGCGTGAAATTATGTGGCTTAAAGGCCGAGGCAACTAACTACATGTAACTATTTGCCAGACTTAGCGGCTTGGGCCAAAACCGTGGCGCGAACCGTAGCCGCATCCACATAACCCGGCATGACGGCGTCGCCAATAAAAGCAAAAGGCGTGCCGTTAATACCAACGTTATAGGCGTCCTGACGCGACTTCTTAACCGCATCAACATTAGCCTGAGAGTTCATGTCAGTCTTGAACTTAGCCAGGTCGGGCACGCCCGCCTGCTTAGCCAAAGCCACCAGCGACTCCTCAGTGTAGGTGGGGTGATCGCCATCCTTCGCACTGGCATAAGCCGCCTGCTCAAACTCCCAGAACTTACCCTGGGCTGCCGCCGCCAAACCAGCCTGGGCCGCCAGCGGGGAAGTGGGGCTGATCTGCGCCAAATCATGCCACTCGATACGCAAAGTACCGTTATCGATCAAATCCTGCAGCTGCGGCTGTACCTGCTTAGCGAACTGCGTGCAGTACGGACAGGCAAAATCGGAGAACAGCACCATGGTCACCTTCGCGTCCGGGCGCCCCAAAGCACGCGGGTCGTCGCTCTGGCGGCGAGCGGCATTAGCGATCACCTGCTTGGCGGCCTCCTGGGTGGGTTCACTTAGCGCCTGGGGAGTCTGGTTAGTGCCGACGTCGCTCTTAGCGGCGCCAGCCTGAGTGCCCGTGGTGGCGGTGGATTGAGCCTGACCGGTGGTGGCCTCCTTATCGCCCCCCACTGCCCACAGCGTCACCAAAGCGCCCAACAGCAGCGCGATCACCATGCACAGCACCACGATCAGCTGCTTCGCCCGCATCAGCTGCTTTTCCAGCTCAGCTGCGGTTTTGCTGCTGGTAGTTTTAATCTCCGACGTCGTAGCGGTAGGTTCACTCACTTAGCGGTCTCCTTCTCCTGGGCCTCAACCTCGTCACGTGCCGCAATGAATGCGCTCACGCACGCACGCACATCCGCCTCACAGTGGGCGGCCGACAACTGCACCCTAATACGGGCCTGGCCGCGCGGCACAACCGGGAAGGAGAAAGCCGTGACATACACGCCGTGCTCCAGCATTGCGCTAGCGATCCGGGCGGCCTTAACGGCGCCGTCGTCACCAGGGAACATAACCGGCGTGATCGGGTGAGAACCAGGCAGCAGCTCAAAACCAGCCTCAGCCATAAGCTGACGGAACAGCTGGGAGTTAGCACGCAGCTGGGCGCGCTCGGCGTCAGCGTGGCGGGCAATCTCCACCGCCTTAGCGCTACCACCCACCACAGCCGGGGCCACAGTGTTAGAGAACAGGTAAGGGCGGGCGCGCTGACGCAGCAAAGCCACCACTTCCTTAGGGCCACTAATGTAACCACCGCTAGCCCCACCCAGGGCCTTACCCAAGGTGCCGGTCAAAATGTCTACGCGCCCGCGCACCCCTAGAAGCTCGGGTGTGCCCGCGCCGGTGTCGCCCACAAAACCGGTGGCGTGGGAGTCATCAACCATCACCAGGGCCCCAAACTCGTCGGCCAAATCGCAAATCTCAGACAGGGGAGCGTAGTAGCCGTCCATGGAGAACACACCGTCGGTGACAATCATTAGCCGCTTGCAGCCATTAGCCTTCGCAGCCTCAAGCTGTTTGCGCAGGTCAGCCATGTCTGCGTTGGCGTAGCGGAAACGCTGAGCCTTGCACAGGCGCACGCCATCAATAATGGAGGCGTGGTTGAGGGCGTCAGAAATAACGGCGTCCTCCTTGCCTAGCAGCACATCAAAAATGGCGCCGTTGGCGTCAAAACAGCTGGAGAACAAGATGGTGTCATCCATTCCCAGCCACTGGGAGAGCTGCTCCTCCAGCTGAGTGTGGGGGGTCTGGGTGCCGCAAATGAAACGCACAGAGCTAAGGCCAAAACCCCAGCGGTCTAGCGCCTCATGGGCGGCCTGGGTGATACGCGGGTCGCCCGCTAAACCCAGGTAGTTGTTGGCGCAGAAATTTAGTGAATCCCCGGCGGTGGTGGCGATGTGGGCGCCCTGGGGGGTGGTGATTACCCGCTCGTGCTTGGTCAGCCCGGCGGCGTCGATCTCGGCCAAGGTGGCGGCCAGCTCGTCTTTAAAAGTGAACATGAAACTTTCCCTTTGAATAATTATGTGGTTATGCAGCAGCGTTGCTGGTGGTGGCGGTAGAAGTGGTGGCGCGGTGGGGTCAGGCCCTAGTGTGCCGGCGCCGCGCCTAGCAAGACTGCAAAAGCAGCAAGCGTGCAAAGGCGGCGCCTGGGAGCGCCGGTGGAGTCAGGCAGTCCAGTCAATAATGACCTTGCCGCACTTACCCGAACGGGCGGCGTCGAAACCTTCAGCCCAATTTCTCCGGGGTGACCCGGTGGGTGATCACCGAACGGATCTGGTCACGCAGCTGGGGAGAAGAGCCCAGCATGAAGTCAGCCTTGTACCAGGTGTCGAAACATTTCACGGCCATAAACCCCCTTAATGGTGAGCATATGGGTGATTACCTGGTTCCAGTTAATGTCATAGCTGGCGCTAGGCAGCCCCAGCATGGCGATGCGGGCCCCATAGTTGCACACGTCCAGCATCTGGCGGGTGGCGCTAGGGGCACCAGACAGCTCCAGGCCAACGTCGAAGCCTTCAGTGATCCCCAGATTCACCATAACCTCGCGTAGGTCTTGCTCACGAGTGTTTACGGTGACGGCGCCGGTCACCTTAGCCAGTGACAGGCGGAAATCGGATAGATCAGTGATAACCACATTGCGAGCGCCGGCGTGCTTAGCGATAGCCGCGCACATAACCCCAATCGGGCCCGCGCCGGTGACCAGCACATCCTCAGCGGTCAGGGGGAACTGCAGGGCGGTGTGTACAGCGTTACCGAAGGGGTCAAACAAAGCCCCCAGGTCAGGGTCAATGTGGTCAGCCTGTAGCCACACGTTACCGGCGGGCACAACCACATAGTCGGCAAAGGCGCCGTCGCGGTTAACCCCAATGGAGTTAGTGTGCAGGCACATGTGGCGTCGCCCAGCACGACAGTTACGGCAGCGACCGCAAGTAATATGCCCCTCCACACTCACGTGCTGGCCGGGGGTTAGACGCAGGCCGTTAACCTCACCCACACCATCCATGCCGGATACGCCCGGGCCCACCTCTACGATTTCACCGTAGAACTCGTGGCCCAAAGTCTGGGGCGGGTTAAGCATTTCAGCCGCAAAATCATCCCAGCCGGCTAGGTGCAGATCCGTGCCGCACAAGCCAGTGCGCATCACGCGGATCTTCACTTCCCCAAAGCCAGGTGAAGGTTCAGGAACCTCGGTTAGCTCAAGGCCAGGGCCGGGGGCGGGTTTAATCAAGGCGCGCATGGCTGCTCCCAACTAAAAAGAGTTAACCCCTTAAGTTTAGTTCCCGACCCTTGTTATTTAGCTCGTAATTTTCGCTTGGCTTTTGGAGCCGACGCCGCCGCGCACCACCCCCGCTGCGCCTAGGCCCGCTGCGCCTAGGCCCGCTGCGCCTAGGGTCCGCTGCGCCTAGACGCGACACAAGGGTGCACGTGGTACGCAGCGGGGCGCGCCTAGCAGGCCGAGGCGAGCGGGCGGCGTCGCACTACTATTCAGACTGCCAGGCGTTCCAGAGATTGGCGTAATGGCCTTTTCTCGCCAATAACTGAGCGTGGCTGCCAAGCTCAGCGATACGCCCGTCAATAACCACCGCGATCCGATCGGCGTCGGCGGCAGTGTAAAGCCGGTGCGCAATAGCCACCACAGTGCGCCCCGCCATGAGACTGGCCAAGGCATTCTCAGTGGCGTGAGCAGTGGTGGGGTCAATCAGGCTGGTGGCCTCATCCAAAATCAGCGTATGCGGGTTAATCAAAGCAATACGCGCCAAAGCCAACTGCTGGGCCTGGGCGGGGCTAAGCGCATGACCACCAGAACCCAACCGGCGTATCTAAACCCGCCTCCAACTCATGAGCCCAGGTGGCGCCAATAGCATCCAGGGCCTGCCACAGCTGACTATCGCTAGCCTCAGCGGCAGCCAGGCGCAGGTTTTCACCCAAAGTAGCGGCAAAAACATGGTGCTCCTGGGTGACCAGAGAAATTTCCTGATGCAGCACGTGTTCAGGCAGCTGAGAAACCTCCACGCCACCCAAAGTCACTGAACCCGAAGTGGGCGGGTGAATACCAGCCAGCATTCGCCCCAACGTGGATTTACCAGAACCCGAGGGGCCCACAATAGCCAGCCGCTCACCAGGAACCAGATCCAAATCAATATGGTGCAGCACCGGGTGACCCTCACGGTAAGCATAGGAGACGTCACGCACCTTAATGCGGTTATCTTCAGGCAGCTTATCGGTGGTTTCAGTTTCGGTAGGCACCAACTCCACGCCCACAATACGCCCAAAGGCAACCGTGGCGCTTTGCACCTCATCAAGCCACACAATCAGATCAAACACCGGCACGCGCAGGTTAAGGCCATACAGCGCCATAGTAGTGATTGCCCCCAGGTCAACCAGCTGATGCTGGTGCAGGTACAGACCCAAAACCAACACTGCCAAGGGCGAGAGCAAAGTGAAAATATTTAGCCAGAAAAACGCCTTACCACGCAGCGCACCGGCATAAACATCCACCGCAAACAGCTCTTTAGTGCGAGTAAACAGGTAATGGCTACGGCGCGCCCCCAGATTAAAGGCGCTAACCGTGTCAATCTGGTCAATACTTTCAGCAATTACCCCATCAATAGTGGCGTACTGGGATCCAACCGTACGGTAGGCGGGCACGGCATAGTGCAAATACCAGCGCACAGCCGGAATACAGGCCAGCAGCGGCAGCCAAATAGCCAGGCTCAGCAGCGGCGCGGTGATTGTGGCCGCAGCTAAAGTCACCACCAAGGTCACCGCCAGCGTCATCAGCCGGGCAATACCGCGTTGAATTACAAACTGTAGTGAACGCAGATCATGCTGGGTGCGCCCCAGCAGGTCACCCGTGCCCGCAGCCTCAATCACCCCCAGGGGTAGGCCAGTGATTTTAGCCAGCAGATCTTCACGCAGCTGGGCGAAAATTATTTGCCCCAGCACGCGCACTCCACTCACCCAGGCCCGTACACACCATGCCCACGCCGGTAAGCACCAAAGCCCACACCACCAGGGTAGTTACCTGGCTGCTCAAAGCGCTGGTGGGGATAGTGGCGCTCGCGGAGGTCACTAGGTTGACGATTTTGCCCACAATACGTGGAATCATCACGCCGGTGGCGGCCCCCGCCAGCTGCACGGCGGTTACGCCGGTCAGGGCCAGCCAGTGGTGGCGCATCAGGCCGGCGGCAGCGCGTCCTGACTGGCGCGAGTTAGCTACAGGAAGTCGTTTCATCAGCGCTCCTGTCCGTGGTTGGACTCGCTTGCCGGGTTGCCGGGGGCGCTCTCGACGGCGACGGCGGCCTCACTGGGGGCTGCCGGCTCGCTGCTGGGGGCTGCGACGGCGGCCTGGGTGTCTGGCTGAGTGTCTGGCTGGGCGCTTTGGATGCCCTGGGCGCGCTCCACTACCGCCCGGTAGGCGGGTACCTGCTGACGCAGCTGGTGGTGGGTGCCACGAGCCACCTCGGCGCCGTCGTCATCAATAAAAATGACCTCATCGCAACGCCCCAAAATCAGTGGCGAAGCGGTAGTAATAACCGTGGTGCGTCCGGCGCGCTCAGCAGCCAAATCGGCGGCAATATTGTTTTCAGTGTGCGAGTCAAGTGCGCTAGTGGGCTCCAGCAGCACCAACACGGGGGCGTCAGTTGCCAGGGCGCGGGCCAAAGCCAGACGCTGACGCTGACCGCCAGAAATATTGCGGGCCTTCTCATTTAAAAGCCCATACAGGCCACCCACCGAATCCACCAGGTCATCGCTGTGGGCCAGGTCCTAAAGCCTGCTGAGAGCGGGCCTCAAGCTCGCTGGGCAGATCAGCAACAGGGCTTGTGGCTAGCACCCCCGAATTGGCGTACCCCTGCTGGGCCACCAACTCCAAGGTGCCTTGCGCCTGGGGCTTGGGGGCGTCATTACCCAGCACCGCCTGGTAGAGCGGGCCGGCAAAAGCCTGGGCGGTGGTAGGTGAAACCACCACAGTGCGACGCACCTGATCCAGCGGCAGGCTACGCAAATCTACCCCATCAAGGGTGACAGTATCGGCGTCGTCGAAACGGCCCAGGCGCATGGCCAGGGCGGCGCTAACCTCGGGGGAGGGGGCCACCAGCGCAGTTAACTTACCGCCGGCGATAGTGACCCCGCTGGCGCTGTCATGCAGCGCCCCTAGCGGATTAAGCTCAAGCGGCTGGCTGGCCTGGTCGTTTACATGCGGCTGGATGTTCAGCAGGCGCAGCACCTTACGCATAGACACGCGCGTGAAGGCGTTAACCACCACCAGCTCGGTGATAGCCCGCATGGGCAGCAGCAAGAAACTGGTGTAACCAAAGAACGTCAGCAGCTGGCCCGGCTGCAACTGGCCAGAGAGCACCTGCTGAGCGCCCAAAGCCACCACGGCGGCGGTCAGCAGGGTGGGGGCGGCCTCAGAGAAAACCGCCAGGGCCGCCTGGGAGGGAGCGGCTTCAATGCCCACCTGCTTAACGCGCTGGGATTGGGCCCGGTAGCGCTCGTTGAAGGCGTTCTCGCCGCCAATGCCGCGCAGGATCCGCAGGCCGACGACGGCGTCCGTGGCCACGTTGGTGAGCTCACCGTTTTCTTCACGGATAGTGCGGATACGTTTTTCGATTAGCTTGGAAATCCAGCTGATAAGCACCGTGATAATGGGCAGGGCAACCAGGATGGTTAAACCCAGCGACAGAGACTGGGCCAGCATTAGGTAAATCACCAGTATCATCGCGGGCACATAAGCCAGCAGGTTGCACAGCGACACCATCCACATTCCCAGGTTTTCTGGGTCGTCACCGGTTGTGGCCACGGCGTCACCCAGGGAAATGTCGCGTTTCATGGCGCTACCAAGCTGGCTGGTTTTGCTTAGCAACATGCGCATAACCAAAGCCTCATGCATAACCATTAAGGCCGTGTAGTTCAGGGTGCGCCAAGAACCCACCAGGGAGGTCACTAGGCATAGTAGAACCAGGCCGGTTACCGTGCCGCGTAAGCTCACCCCGGGGGTGAGGGCGTCGTCGAGCAGGGTACCTAGCAGCTTGGGGATTAAGGCAAACCCAATGCCTTGAAGCAGGGTTAAAACTAGGTAGAGGGCCAGAATTTGCCAGGATTCTTTGTATAAATAGCGCCAAATACCGCCAGCTGTGGTGGGTAGAGGATCCGGCAGCTGTTGGGAGCGACTAAAAAAATTTACGTACCTGCTGGTAACCGATATTTTTTTCATGATCTCTACAGAAAGTAGGGCTACGACAAAGTAGGGGAGAATTAACCCTAAAATTGAAAACAGCCCGCAGCCAAAGTTTAAACAGTGGCGGCGAGCTGCTGGCGCGCCCGAAGGGACTCGAACCCCCAACCTTCTGATCCGTAGTCAGACGCTCTATCCATTGAGCTACGGGCGCATGTCGTTTCCGACAAGAAAGAACTTTACACACTATATGCGCGGGCGCAAATCCAAATACTGTGACGCTAGACATACTAGGTTTTGAGAATAAAAAAGTGGGGGGCGACTCTTTCGAGCCGCCCCCCACAGGGGTTAAATCAACGCGTTAGCCGCGCTGTTTAACCGAGATCAGGCCTCGCTACCGGCCTCAGCGTCGCGACGCTTGCGCAGGGCCAGGGCGCCTGCACCAGCTGCGGCCAGGACCAGCGCACCAATGCCGATGGCGATGGTGGTACCGGTGCGGGCCAGCGGCTCGCGGTTGTCGTCGCCCTTGCCGGGCTTACCGGGCAGAGCAGAGGGCTTGCCGCTGGGCTTGCCAGGCAGGGCAGAAGCCGAGCTGGAAGCGGACACACTCGGAGCAGCGGTGGGCTGAGCCGGGTTGGTCGGAGCAGCGGAGCCAGTGGGCTGCGCGGTCGGAGCGGCAGAGCCGGTGGGCTGAGCGGTCGGAGCAGCGGAGCCGGTGGGCTGTGCGGTCGGAGCAGCGGTGGGGGCAGCAGAACCGGTCGGAGCAGCGGTGGGCTGCTCGGTCGGCTGAGCGGTGGCGTCACCAGCAGGGGTGCCGGCGATGCGCAGCTCGGCTACGCCAACCTTGCCCTTGTCGCTGGTCAGGGTGATGCGCACGAAGCGGCCCTTAGCACCAGACTTGAGGGTCAGGTCCTGGGGAACCATTGCTTCGCCGCTGAGGCTGCCAGAGCCAGCGTCGGTCCAGGTCTTACCGTCAACGGAGACCTCGGCCTTCCAACCGGTGGCGGGCATGGAGTCCACGCCGTCGTTGCCCTGGTTGGGTACGTACTGCACCTTGGAGATGTTGTAGACCTTGCCGGCGTCCAGGGTGATCGGGGCGCCAGAGGAAACCACAGCGTAGGTGAAGACGTTGTCGTCAACCATTGCCTCAGGCTTGCCGTTACGCGGGTCAGCGTCAGAGGTAGAAGCGTCCGCAGTGGCAGTGGTAGCGGCGGCGGTAACGTCGCCACTGGCCTTAAGGGTGATGGTGGGCAGATAGTCGCTACGACGCCAGTCAATGGTGAAGTCGTTGCTCATCCAGATGTTGTACTGCTCAAGCACGGTGGTGTCAGCGCCAGCGGGGGGCGTTGAGCTCCCACAGCTGGTAAGTACCTTCAGGAGCCTGCTGGAGCTGGTTGTTAGCGTCCAGGTAGGAGCCGTCCCAACGCACCAGGCGGGTGCTAGTACGGTTCCAACCCTTGTCACTCATGGAGATGAAGACCTGGTCAGACAGGACCTCGTACTTGCCTTCGCTGGTCTTGCGCATAGCAACCAGGCCGGAGCGGATCAGCGGTACGTCAGCCTTGAAGTAGACGTGCGGACGGTCGTTGAACATGGTGAACTGGTGGCCAGCCTTGTTAACAACCTTCAGCTTCTCGGTAGCCAGAACCGGACCGGTCTTGTACAGGGTCTTGGACTCGGCCAGGTTACCGCCTACACCCACGAACGGGATGCGCAGGGTCTGAGCAGCGTTGTCCGGGGTCAGGGTGACGTAACCACCGTAGAAGTCACCGTTGCCAATGCCCTCGGGGGCGCTGACCTTGACGGCAACCTTGGCGGAAGAACCAGCCGGAACGGTTACCGAGGTGCCATCGGTGGAAACGGTGGCGCCGTTGGTGGTGCCACGGGTGGGCTTGGAGGACTCACCAGTGGTGGTGACGGTGTCCACGTGACCCAGCTTGTAGGTCACAGCCTCAGAACCAGAGTTGGTCAGGGTGATCTCGTGGGTCTTTTCACCGGCAATCTGCTGGCCCAGGTTCAGGCGAGAAACGCTCGGCAGAACCTTGGTGGAAGCAGCGCGGTAGACGTCGATCAGACCGGCACCCTGACGGGCGGTGGGCTCAAGCAGGCTCTTGTCGCCGTTGCCCTCGCTCCACAGACGCGGAGAACCGGTGGACTGCAGACGTGCGCGCACGCCCTCACTGGTGCTGGCGTTCTTGGCGTCCTTGAGCTCAGGGTGTGCCTGCAAGATCAGGGCAGCTGCACCAGCAGTGTAGGGGGTAGCCATGGAGGTACCGGAAATGGTGTTGAACGGACCGCCGTGGTCAAGCGGCCAGGTGGACCAGATCAGACCACCGGGGGCGGCTACATCCGGCTTCATTTCCAGCTTGCCGTTCAGACCCCAAGAGGAGAAGTCTGAAACCAGACCACCGGTGCTGACCGGGCGGTCGCCGAAGGTCTCACCGAAGGTGACAGTGGTGTCAGCCTTGAGGGCTGCACGCAGAGCGTCACCGTCAGCCTGGGTGATGGAAACACCGGGGATCTTTACCGGGTCGGTCTCGTTGGCCAGGTTCATGCCCAGCGTGCCGGCCTGGTTGTTGTCGATGATTACACCGACGGCGCCAGCCTTCTGAGCGTTAGCGGCCTTGGTGCCGAAGGTGCAGCCACCACGGCGGATAAGCACGTACTTGCCCTTGAAAGCGTTAGTGTCGCTGGGGGCGGTGCACAGCTTGCCGTCTTCAGAGTCAGCCTCACCGGAGGCGACGACCGGGTAAGCAACGTTGGAGCGAGCGAAGTCGCCACCGTTGCTACCGACGTTGTAGAAGAACTTGTTGTCTACGCCGCTAGCGGTGAAGTAGTAGTTGGTTTCGACGGTGTTGTCCACACTGGCGACAGTGATGGCCTCGGTGGCAGCACCAGGAGCACCCAGGGTCCACAGACCGTCAGCGCCGTCGTTACCCTGAGCGATAGCCACAACCACACCAGCGTCAACCATGGTCTTTACGGCCTTGGTGGTGGGGTAGTCGGGCAGAACCATGTAGGCAGCACCCAGAGACATGTTGACTACGTCCATGCCGTCCTTGGTGGCCTGCTCCATGGCAGTGATGATGATGTCGGTGCTGGTCTTGCCGTTGCAGCCAAACACACGGTAGGCACCCAGGGAAGCCTCGGGAGCTACACCGCGAACCTCGGTGCTGGAACCAGCGGCGCCGCCACCGGCAGCAATACCGGCAACGTGGGTACCGTGACCGCCACAGTCATCCGGAATCGGGTCCGGCTTGGCGTCGTAGGTGCCGTTCGCGCCGTAGTCGTCACCGACGTAGTCGTAACCAGCGATGACGCGAGAGTTCGGGAAGCCTACAGCGCCGTCAGCCTTGGCGCCGTCGCCCTTTTCACGGGAGGTGCCGGAACCAGAAACGCCGGTACCACCGAATTCACGGTGGTCAATGTCAATACCGGAGTCGATGATACCGATCTTGACGCCCTTACCGGTCAGGCCAAGCTCGCTCTGAGCGCGGTCAGCGTTGGTCATACCCAGGGGTGCGCCCCAGGAGTACTTGGTTTCACCTTCGCTGGTGGTGAGCTCTTTGGTGGTCTTGGTCTCGGGGCGCGGAACCTCGATGACGGGCTGAACCTTTACAACACCAGGCAGCTTGGCCAGCTGAGCGGCCTGAGAGTCGCTGACGGAAACGGAAACACCGTTCCAGACCTGGTCGTAGTTGTTGGTGATCTTAGCGTTGATGCCGGCGTCCTTGATGGCCTCGGCGAGCTTGTCCTGCTGGGTTTCGATTGAGGACGCGCTACCACCGTTGGATACCGAAGGCGCAGACAGGGTTACTAGCCAGTGGCCGGGCACATTAGTGGCCTGGGTGCCATTGGCAAGCTGCAGGGCTGAAGTGAAAGTCCCTGACGGAATATTTGCGGTAGGAGATGCCACAACGGGAGCCGCAAGCGCGCAGGCAGTTGCCACGCTCAGCGTAAACGCCGTGATCCTCCTCCGGTTCAAACTGGGTTTGAGCACTGGTTTCTCCTTGCTATGCGGGAGTTTATGTAGATTAGCTACACAACCACCCTTAACCTTGCCACATCTCTAAGCGAAATTGTGGCTAGTTTTCATAATCTGAGACGTAAACCGGCGAATTTAATTATCAAAATTCGCCGGTTTATCGCATCAGAATCTCACTTAACAGTGACTTCAGTACTAGTGAGAATGTCTTTACCGCCCTGCTTGAGGATTACGCTTAGCTTTGCGCCAGAAGGTACGTCCTTAAGCGAAACAGTGGTGCGGGTTTGTAGGTTAGCACTGACATTGTAGGGACCACGCCAGTAGCTGTACCAGTATGTGGAATTACCCTGCTTCTTAGTGGTCACCCACTTGATGGTGATCTGGTAGTCACCCTTGAGGCCGTTTACCTGAACAATAGCGTCCTTGTTGGATACGGCGTTACCAACAATGAACACGCTAGCCTTGCTTTCTTGCTGGCTGAGCACGGTCACGGAGCGCTTGAACTCGGTGGAGTTACCAGCCTTGTCCTTGACCCTGTAAACCACAGTCTGGGTGCCCGGACGAGAGGTGTTCAGGTTGTTAACCACGGTGATGGACTTGGTGACGTCGCCGTCGCGGTCATCGAAAGCGGTAACGCCCTCAAGCGGGTTGAACTTGCTGCCGTAAGCCACCTTGGAGGTAGCGGGCATAGAGAAGACCGGGGCGGTCTTGTCAGCGCTGGAGGACAGGGCGTCGCCGCTCAGCGAGCTGAACAGACGCACCGGGTAGGTCCAGGACTTGCCCTTAGCGGTGATCTTAACGGTGTAGGTGGCTACCGCGTTGGCGGCCGGCTTGGCTACAAGCGCGGGGGCTGCGAAAGCCACGCTCTGGTAGCCGGAGGACTCGCTGATGCCGGTGGTGCGGGCCGTGGGGCGAGTTACGGTGCCGTTGGGGGCGGTGATTTCCACCTGGGCGCCCTCAAGCAGCTTGGCTTCGCTGCTGAGAACCGAAAGTGACCACTCGGCGTCCTTGCTCATTAGCGAGTAGGGGAAGTAACCGGCGGCGGGCCACTCCATGGTGGCCGGGCGCTTCACCTTGGAGTCAGGCTGGGTGATAGAGCCGGTCTCGTAGGACATGTCGGCAAAGCGTGAGCCGTGTGCGTAGGAGAGCACCACCTGGTTGACGCTGGAGCTGCGGGCAGAGCTAGAGCGGCTAGCGCCTACAGCCGTGTAAACCAGGTTGGGGCTGAACATGTACATGCGGTGGCCCAGGCTGGATACGCCCGAGTCGGCAGCCAGGTTGTCAGCGTGGTAGGCCATGGTGGCGGACTGCCAGGTGGTCCAAGACAGCAGGCCAGAGAGGGTGGAGCGGACACCACCGGCGGTGCTGCAAGGCCAGGTGCCGTTAGGCCAGGACGGAAACGACTGTTTCCCTTCTGGGTTTCAGGCTTTAGACCGTGGCTGATGCCGCTGGCGGTGGTCATCGCGATTGAGCCCTCCTGGGCTTCGCGGTGAATGGTCTCGTTGGGGCTGAGCTTGGTGGCGCCAATGTTGTTGAAGGCGCGCAAAGTGTTCAGGTAGTCAACGTAGCCCTGACGTGCGTCCTGGGGCAGGGGTACGTAACTGCAAGAGTCAGTGATCTGCGGGGCGACCTGCTTACCTAGGCTCTGCACCTGCTGGTTTAGCTTCTGGGCCTGAGACCAGGAGGTGGTCATGTCCACCACCTGCGGGGTTGCCGACGACGTAGCTGCCGGTAGGGCAGTGCCTGCCTTGGGGGAGGCGGCGGCAGTCGGAATTAACGCACTAGCGCTCATTGCTAGAGCGAGGGTGAAAACCCCGTATTTACGTAATTTCTGCATTATACCTACTAAAAATTAGCGAGCAGTACCGGAAAAATAGTTGCATCGTAAGCTTGAGGTAGACGCCAGTGAACCTGGGAAAGCTCTGAAAATGTCTGTGCAAACAGCTATATTTTGGCGCAAATCTGGGCTGCTTGGGTGGCTAAAAGCCCAGCTGACGGGGTGGTGGCGACGACGACGGCGCCAGCTTGGATGGTCTGGGCCGCTCGGGGAAACGGCTGCCCGAGATAATAAAAACCCCGCCGTGGCGGGGTTTGGTGGCGGAGACGGCGGGATTTGAACCCGCGAGAGGCTATCAACCTCAACCTTCTTAGCAGGAAGGCGCACTAGGCCACTATGCGACGTCTCCAAACGGTCAACGACCGCGACTAAGCCTAGCTTAAAAATCTCTCTCTAGCAAAGCGATTTTTAAACTGGCCGGCGGAGAGGAGGGGATTCGAACCCCTGGTGCCCTTGCAGACACAACGGTTTTCAAGACCGTCACATTCGGCCGCTCTGTCACCTCTCCCAGCTGGACCTCCACAAACGCCACAGATCCTTATGCGTTTCCGGCGGTCAGCACGCGTAACTTTATCACGCACTACTAACGGTCTAACAGGCCATCTCGCAGTGCGCCGGGTAGTACCGGCCACACCGGCACGCGCGGAATCAAAGTGGCCTGCAAAGCGTGGTAAATATCCGGGTAGCCAGCCCAGGTGCGGGTGGAGGGTTGGTTGGCCTGATCTAGCTCATGCACCCAGGCCCCGGCCTGGTCTAAGGGCGCATTTTGCGGGTCAATCTCGGCGCGGGTAAAGGGGTCCCCACCACCAATAATGTATTGCTCACAGTAATCCCAGGCGCTGCGGTAGGCGTGCTCCAAATAGGCCATGCTGGTGGCCTTAGCGGCCAACGGCACCGGTTCGTTAACTAGCGCACAGTGCAAGGCGGCGGCGGCACTAATAGCCTCACAAGTCACCCAGTGCATACGCTCGTGCACCACCGGTGTGCCCACAAAATCAACGGTGTAAACAAAGCCGGGGGCGCCGTCGCGATTCCAACCATCAGCGCGCGAACGGGTAAACAGCTCCAAAGCAGCCGGCAGCATCCAATCCGGCGCCTCAAACCAACCTCTAGCAAAGCCGCCCGCAACTGCACTGTCAGGCGAGCCCACTCCAGGCCGTGACCAGGGGGTGATACCAAAGGGGCGGAAGGGATGAGCTACCTCATCAATGTTGTAGTCAGGATCCGGCACCCAAGTGGTGCTGTAGTGCTCAGGGATACGCCAGCCGTGGGCGCGGGCCTGCTGGTTAATAGCAAAGTCCACAATCCCCAAGGCGCGCTCCAGCCAACGGTCATCACCGGTGGCGTCCGCAATAGCCAGGTAGGCCTCCACCGTGTGCATGGCGGCGTTAATACCCCGGTAATCCTCCGGGTCAGTGAAATCTAGGGCATAAGACTCGGTGGGCATGGACTGGGAGTGGTCAAAGAAGTAACGCTCATGCACCTCCAGGGCCCGCTTAAGCAGGGCCGTCGCCCCCGGACGCCCCGCCGCCAGGGCCGTAGCTGCCCCCAGTAGCACGAAAGCGTGCTGGTAGCACTCTTTACGGGTAAAACCGGGGGCCACGCGGCCATGGCCGTCCTCATCTAGCTCACCCTCAATGGCGCTAAACCAGCCCCCATTGGTTTCATCCCAAAACGCGTTAGTTAACGCCTGCACCCCATGGTCGGCGTAGCGCCGGCACCCGGGCACACCCAACAGCACGCCCACACTAAACACGTAGGTCATGCGCCCGGTAATCCACAGCTCTACCGGTCGGGAAGAATCAACGACGCCGTCGGGACCGATCCAGCCAAAACCACCGGGCACCCGGCTACGGCGCGCAAAATCCAGCAAAGCCTGAGTGTGCTGACCCAACCAGCGGGTGTGTTCGGGGGAACCAATCCATTGCAGCGCCATCGCGGCCTCCTGGTACAGATAAATATTTGCCTAGCGGCTCTTGCCTTAGCGGGCGTGCGTGGGCTGAAAAGCGCCACCAGGCAACAAAGCAGCAAGGCAGCAAGCTTGAGCAGCACCCACTATGGCGCCTGCTAGCCACAGCCTACCGTCAAAACCATTCCAGAAAGTAGCTTTATGCACATTTGGCAAGCTTTAGTGCTTAAAGCCTTGAATCAGCCTAAATTTAACCAGTAACCTACCGTGGATTTTGGCTACCTTTCTGGAAGGAAACCCATGAGCTCGTCTCATCCCGGCCATAACCCGGCCGCAGCCTCATCATCTCCCGGCGCATCCAGCTCCGGTGCATCTGCCGGTTCCGGTGCACCCGGTTCCGGCGCACCCGCCCCGGCAGCTGCTGACGCGGCAAATTCTGCACAAGATCTAGACGCACTCATTTCCCAGCACTCTAGTGCCATTGACGAAGACTATTCCTTCGAAGCTGTTCCCACACAAAGCCGACGGTCATTTTGGGCCGTCGGTTTTGTTATGTTGGGCTTTACCTTCTTCTCCGCCTCCATGAGCGTGGGCGCCAAACTCGGCCAGGGCCTAAATTTAAACGGCTACATCCTGGCTGTGCTTATTGGCGGCGCAATTTTGGCGGTTTACACCGGCGCGCTGGGTTATATCGGCGCGAAAACCGGTTTGAGTTTCGACCTGATGTCCCAGCGCACCTTTGGGAACTAAAGGTTCATTCCTGCCTTCAGCCCTGATCAGCTTGACCCAGATGGGTTGGTTTGGCGTGGGCGTGGCCATGTTCGCTAAACCCACCGCCGAGCTGCTGCACGTAAACGTGTGGGTGATTGTGATTATTGCTGGTGGGTTGATGACCGCCAGCGCCTACTACGGTATTAAAGCAATTGAAATTGTTTCGTTCATTTCCGTGCCCCTGATCGCTATTTTGGGCACCTACTCCATGGTTAGTGCCACTGCCGACGGCGGTGGGCTGTCTGCCATCTTCGCTAAAAGCACCGGCATGGGCGTGGTTAGCGCCGTGGGCCTAGTGGTGGGCTCCTTCGTTTCTGGCGGTAGCGCCACCCCTAACTTCACCCGTTTCGCTAAATCCACCTCCTCTGCCGTGATCACCACCGTGGTGGCTTTCTTCCTGGGTAACACCCTGATGTTCTCTTTCGGTGCGGTAGGCGGCGCGTTTACCAGCAAAGACGACATTTTTCTACGTGATGATCGCCCGGGGCCTGGCCATTCCCGCCATTGTGGTGCTGGGCGCCAACATTTGGACCACCAACAACAACGCCCTGTACACCACCGGTTTGGGTTACGCCAACATCACCAAGATCCCCAAGAAGCCGCTGGTGCTGGTGGCCGGCATCCTGGGCACGCTGGCTGCCCTGTGGCTGTACGACAACTTTGTGGGTTGGCTCAACATTTTTGAACGCCACTTTTGCCGCCCGTGGGCACGGTCCTGATTGTGGATTACTTTGCCCGACGCCGCTCCTACAGTGCCGGGATCGTGGCCTTTAAGTGGGTGCCGGTGCTGTCTATCCTGGCCGGGGCCCTGGTGGGTTGGTTTGTTAAAGACCTAGGTATTCCCGCCATTAACGCCATGGTGACCACGGTGGTGGTGTACCTGGGTGGGATGGCCCTGGAGCACGCCCTGGGCCTGGAATTCACTGTGGGTGAGCCGCAGGACCTGTAACTGTGCTGGTCGGCTGCGCCGGCGCTAGTGGCTAGGGCTGCAAGTTAGCCGGAGCTACAGACGGCGCCCCGATTTGGGGCGCCGGCCCGGCTTGAGATGCCGGCCCGGCCCGCTATAGCCGGGGCTAAGCCCAACTAAACGGCGACGTCGTCCCCACAGGCCGGGCGGCGTCGTCGGCCTTAAAAACCAGCGAAAGGGAAGAAAATGAACTTACTGATTAAAAACGTACGCATCGAAAACGCCCCCCAGCTAACCGACATCCGCATCAAGGACGGAAAGTTTGCGCAGCTTGAGGCGGGCCTAGAGGCGCAGGGTGGGGAGCAGATCGTCGACGGCGGCGGGCGGCTAGTGCTACCGCCCTACATTGAATCCCACGTGCACCTAGACTCGGCGCTAACCAGTGGGCAGCCGCGCTACAACGAGTCCGGCACGCTATTTGAAGGCATCGAAGTGTGGAGCGAACGCAAAAAGTCGCTCACCTACGCTGACGCCCACGAGCGCGCCCTGGCCGCAATCCGCCAGCAAGCCAGCTTCGGTGTGCAATACGTGCGCACCCACGTGGACGTCACCGACCCCGAACTGACCGCCCTACGCGCCCTAATCGACCTGCGTGAAGAAATCGCCGACACCATCACCTTGCAGATCGTGGCATTCCCGCAAGAAGGCATCGAATCCTTCCCCAACGGGCGCCAACTAATGCGCCGCGCCGCCCAAATGGGGGTCAACTGCATTGGCGCCATCCCTCACTTTGAATTCACCCGCGAATACTCGGTGTCATCACTGAACTATGCGGTGGAGCTAGCCCAAGAGTTTGACCTGCTCATGGACGTGCACTGCGACGAAATCGACGACGAAGCCTCACGCGGCCTAGAAACCCTAGCCACCCGCGCCCTAGAGGCCGGCATCGGCGAGCGCGTCACCGCCTCCCACACCACCGCCATGCACTCCTACAACAATGCTTACTTCATCCGCCTGCTGCGGCTGCTAAAACTCAGCGGTCTTAACTTTGTGTCAAACCCGCTGGTCAACACCCACCTGCAAGGCCGCATGGACACCTACCCCAAGCGTCGAGGCGTCACCCGCGTCAAGGAACTAACCGACGCCGGTATCAACGTTTCCTTCGGTCAAGACGACATTGAGGACCCCTGGAACCCTATGGGTACGGGCAACCTGCGTGACGTGGTGTTTAACGGGCTCTACACCACGCAGATGATGTCGCGGAGCGAAATTCTCAACTCCTACAAGTTCATCACCCACAACGCCGCGCGCACCCTACACCTAAGCGACTACGGCATCCAGGTGGGTAACAGCGCCAACTTCATCATGCTTTGACGCCCCCGACTGGTTCCACGCGCTCAGCTTTGGTGCGCCGGTGCTGGGCTCGTGGCGCGCCGGCAAGCAGATCTACTCGGCCACGCCCAGCCAGCGTGAGGTGAAGTTCTAGCCCTGGCGCTAGAGGGTTTTGAAGGCCTGCTGACGCCAGGACACGTACAGGATGCAGGTCAGCATCAGGGCCGCCATAGTGGTCAGGGAAGCGCTCTGTCCGCTAAAGAAAGCCACCCCCGCTACCAGCCCTGCCGCTGCCGGAATGGCTGCTACCAGGTCAAATAGGTAAGGGATCCAGCGTGGGAAACCGCGCTCGCGGCGTTTAAACCAACTGCCTATCAAGGCCGCTTCGGGTTCATCCGGGGCGGCCTTGGCTTTGCCCGGGGCGCTGGTCTTGCGTGGGACGGGGTTGGCGGCGTCGCCCTGGCGTTGCTTGGCTTTGCCTGGGGCGCTGGTTTTGGCCTGGTCCGCTTTGGCGACGACGTCGTCCCCCACCTTCACTAAGCCACCCACTTCCTGCAAGGCTCGCGCCAAGCCCGCCATAGTCAGCCCCCACACGATCAGCGCGGCAATGCCGCTATAGAGTCCCAGGTGTGGGTTGGCGCGGAAAATAGCCAGAAAAATGCCGATGCCAATCAGGGCAGTGGGGAGGCAAGTAGCGACGTACTTGATATAGGTGCCGGCACGCATAAAGCTCCTTCGCTAAGTCCTGGTTATAGTCTACAACCAGCTCAAAGCGGGTTTAGCGGGACAGAGCCACCAAGACGATAGCCGCCCCCTCATGCCACACCGGCTCGGTGACTGCGCTGGTGGCGTTTTTGACGCGCGCAGGGGCGCTACCCATAGCCACCGACAGGTCAGCCCAACGCAACATCTCTAAGTCATTGGCGCCGTCGCCCATAGCCACTGTGTGCTTAACTCCCAAGCCAGAAACCAAAGCATCCAGCGCACTGGCCTTAGACACCCCGGCGGCGTTGACGTCCAGCCAAGCCGTCCAACCAATGGCATACTCCACCGCGTGCAGCCCGGCGCTACGCACCGCCACCTCAAAATCAGCCAGCGCCATCCCCGGGGCGCGCACAATCACGCGGCTAACCGGCTGGCTAGACAGCTGCTCCAGCGACACCGTGGTGGTGTTCTCAATTAGCTCCCCAGGCGGGAAGTCGGCGCTGGTCAAAAAGCCCCGGCCCGGCATTTCCACCGCGAAAATAGCCTCAGGCAGCACCTGATGTAGACGCCCAATGGCGGTGGTGGGGTCAAAAGTAACCGAATTAGTGATCTCGTAGCCGCCGGGTAAAGACACCGTGCCCTTCAGCTTGGGGTCCAGACGCACCGTCAACGCCCCATTGGCGCACACCATCCAGCCCTGGGTTAGTCCCAGGAAATCCGCCACCGGCAGGGCCGCCTCAATACCGCGCCCAGTGGCTAGGACTACCTGCACACCCGCCTGGGCAGCAGCGACGACGGCGGCGCGAGTACGCGGGGGTACCTCGCCGTTAATATCCAAAATGGTGCCGTCAATATCCAAAGCCAGCAGGGTAGAGCGGTCAAGCGGCGGCAGGTCAGAGCCCCCGGCACGCTCAGCCCAGGCCTCCAACTGGGCGCGCATGGCCGCTACAGCAGCGCCAAAAGCGGCGTCGTCAAGCGGATTAGCGCGCGCAGCAGCGGCCGCAGCACTCAACTCACCCTCAGGGGTGATAGGCATGCCGGAAGCGGCGATTTTGCTCATGCGCCGGCAGGAGCCTCAATAACCTCCAGGCCGCCCAGGTAAGGACGCAGGCCTTCAGGCACACGCACGGAGCCGTCCGGCAGCTGGTGGTTCTCCAAAATCGCAACCATCCAACGAGTGGTGGCCAAGGTGCCGTTCAAGGTGGCCACGGGGCTGGTGCCGTTCTCGCGGCGCTCGCGGATACCTAGGCGGCGGGCCTGGAAGGTGGTGCAGTTAGAGGTGGAGGTGACCTCCATGTAGCGCTGCTGGGTGGGTAGCCAAGCCTCGCAGTCGAACTTGCGGGCGGCGGAAGAGCCCAGGTCGCCGGCGGCGGTGTCAATCACGCGGTAAGGCAGCTCAACCTTGGCCAGCATCTCTTCTTCCATGGCCAGCAGGCGCTGGTGCTCATCTGCGGCGTCCTCAGGACGGCAGTAGGAGAACATCTCGGCCTTGTTGAACTGGTGGACGCGGATAATGCCGCGCGTGTCCTTACCGGCGGCGCCAGCTTCGCGGCGGTAGCAGGTGGACCAACCCATGTAGCGCTTGGGGCCGGCGCTTAGATCCAGGATCTCGTCAGTGTGGTAACCGGCCAGGGCTACCTCAGAAGTGCCGGTTAGGTACAGGTCATCGGCGGGCAGGGTAGTAGATCTCGTCGCTGTGTGCCCCAGGAAACCGGTGCCGCCCATAACCTGGGGGGTAACCAGGGTGGGGGTGGTTAGCGGGGTGAAGCCGTGCTTGACGGCGGTGTCTAGGGGCGGCGGTCATCAGCGCCAGCTCCAGGCGCATACCCCAACCCTTTAAGAAGTAGAAGCGTGAGCCGGAAACCTTAACGCCGCGACGCACGTCGATAATGTCCAGTCCTTCACCTAGAGCCAGGTGGTCAGCGGGCTCAAAGCCTTCAGCAGCAAAGTCACGCACGGCGGGGCCCTCGTGGCGCAGCACCACGTAGTCCTCTTCACCGCCGGCAGGGGCGCCCTCGATCAGGTTCTGGAACTGGTGGGCTAGGGTGTCTAGCTCGACGGCGGCCTCGTTGGAGCGCGCCTCCAGCTCCTTAACCTGGGCGGCTAGCTCCTTGGCGTGGGCCAAGATGGCGGGGCGCTCTTCAGCAGCGGCCTTACCCACAGAGCGGGAGACTTCTTTTTGCTGGGCTCGGGCAGTCTCGAAGGCGCTTAGCGATGAACGACGGCGCTCGTCGGCTTCAAGGATGCGGTCAACTAGGGACACGTCCGCGCCACGGGCAATCTGGCTGGCACGGAAAGGCTCGGGGTTCTCACGTAAGGCGCGCAGATCGATCATGTTGGAAATTCTACCTACCCTAGAACCACTGCTCACATACTGGTCACCGTGTCGCAGGGCACATAGAAAGCCGAGTCACATTAATGTGGGGACTTTTGGTAGCTTTTGGTGCACCTCAGGGTGAATGTGTTGCTTTCGTGTACGGCCGCAGTGAGGTGGGGGTCGCGCGGATGCAAAAAGGGGCAGGCGACGGCATCAGGACGCGGAAAAAGATACCAAAATTAGCCGCAAGCTAAGTGCAAAAATTTGCCCAAAAAAACAGCAGATGAAGGGCAGTTTATCTAGGTAAAATGGTGCTTTCGCGCCGGTGGGGCGCCGTCGAGCCCGGCAAATTTTAGCCCAGAGCAACACCTACCCCCTAAACAGCCGCTCACCTGCGCATATATAATTGAAGTGTAAGCACAGGCGGAGCGTGAAGAAACCCTTATAAATCCTCACTTTCCGCTTATATTTCAAGAAAATTTAGGGGGGATGCAGCGTAAACTTAAACACAACCACGGCCAGGCAAAGTTCGCCTAGCCGAAATTACCAAAGGGGGTTAGTGATGCCATCACTTTCAATGCCCTCATTTTCACAGCTGAGGGCCTTTGTAACGCTCTGCGATCACAAACACTACGGTGACGCAGCAGCGGCACTTGGTGTGAGCCAGCCCAGCTTGTCCCAGTCCATCTCTGCGTTGGAAAAGCGCGTTGATGGCCCCCTTATAGAGCGCACCACGCGACAGGTTCTAATCACCCCTCTGGGCCAGGACCTGCTTCCCTTCGCGCGTGATGCAGTGCTGGCCGCCGAAGGGTTTATTGAGGCCGCCAGCCGCATTAGCCAGGAGCGTTACGGTCAAGTGCGCCTGGGGATCATCCCCACCGCCGCACCCTACCTGGCTGAATCTGTGGCCAGCGGCGTACCTAATGCCGCCAATATTGCTGATTTTGGCAGAATTTCCGAGTTCCGGGAGATGACCACCCCGGACATCCTAGACGCACTCGCTTGCGGAGATATTGACCTAGGCCTGGTGGCCTTGGATGAGAGCATGGAGCGCTTTATCAGTGAGCCCCTATGGGATGAAGACCTGGTAATCGCTGTTCCCGACACCCACCCTTGGGTTGGGCGCACCAACGTCAAACCCGCCGAGCTTAGCCGCCAGCCGCTGATCCTCATGGAGGCCGGCAACTGCCTGCGTGACCAAACCCTGGCGCTATGCAATATCCCCATTAATGAGGGTGGCCGCAACCACCATCGACATAGCAACCGCCCTGCGGCTAGTCAAAGTTGGTGGCGGGCTAGCGGTTGTGCCCGAGGGGGCTTTGCGTACAGGTGAAGGCCAGACCGTTAGCGTGGCCCGCTTCGCCGAGCCTGTTCCCACCCGCCGCCTGGCCCTGATTCACCGGCCCTCCACCGTGCATCAGGAATCTTTCGAGGAGATTGCTGAGCGTTTGCGCGACTATGTGGATAAAACCCGCATGGTGGTTACCCCAATCGAGTAGCTAACCCAAACGAGCAGCTGCCCCAATCGGCTAGCTTGGGTGGCCGAGGCGGCGCCGTGACGAGTGTAAACCGAGCCGATTGGGCCGGGGACTTTTAAAGGTTCCCGGCCCAATTTGTTTTAGCGAATCGTCAAATCGCTCACTAAATGGGCGTTATGCTGGATTTTATGTTCGGCAAGGATCATCGAAGTTTGCGCAGTTTGCAGGTTACGTTAGGTAACTTGCTTAGGGGCGTTGGGCTGCGTTGGTTTAGAGGCGACGACGGCGGGGCATGCGGCTCAAAGGAGGCGCGAGGCTTGGGGGAGGCGAGCGGCGTCGTCGTGAGGGCCCAAAAGCCAAGAATGCTGACTGCACTCTTTGTGGGACTACTTGCCTGCCTACTGCTAGCCAGCGGGGCCAACGCGGCGACTGGCGCAAGTGGCCTCAATGTAAGCAGTGTGCAAGACGGCGCGAGCGTCCAAAGCAAAGCAGCAGCTAGATCTGCGGTCACTCGCAACTGTGGGGCCACAGCAACCAGTCGCATTAAACCTCTGGTAATGGTGGTTACTTACGGCCTGACCTGGCGCGATTTAAATGGCGTTTTGGATGGGAAAAACATTGGCGCGAACGGCGATGGTGCAGAAATACGAAAATATGCGCAATATATAGCTGGATATCCAGCTACACCAATGAACCTGCTAATTCCTAAAAGCGCTAATTCCCTAAGTAAAAATGGGCAATTTGCCATGCTGTATTCCGGCAGGGGAGGCAATTACACCACTGCCGACTATGATCTAACCACCTCGCCACTAGGGCAAACTTTACGGGCCTCCGAATGCAGTTTCGCTGAGTACCGGGTGGGCGGCAGCTATGAGACCGAGCGTCCATTTGGTCAAAATCTAAGCGATGTAACGGTTGTGGATGCCGCATCGGTACCACTTACCGAGATTGCCAGTTATTTAAGCCGAATTCGCGTATATTACGGCGATAATGTTGACGTAATGCTGCTCTCGCTAGCAAACGGAACCTACTATTCAGACGGTCAAGCTGCCAAATTATATTTAGCTCTAGTGCCCGGCCTAAAAGATGTGAACGCCAAAACTGGGCGAGTGCAGGCGCCTTCTGTGCAGCGCGATAACTTAATTCAGTTAACAGATATTGCACCTACAATTGCGGCTCGTTATGGGGCAAAACCGCCACTGGGTGCTACTGGTAAAGCATTGCCGCAGGCTCCTGGGCGAGTCGACAACTCGTCGGCCATAGAGAAATGCGTGGACTTTTGGGAAGCCCAACAGTACTCAATTAATGAGGGAACTGTACCTGATGCGCGCACAAACCTAATTAATTTCTTAATGGATCAAAGCACTCATAGCCAGGCCTCACAAAAAGTGATGGGTTTCAATATGCTGTGCGTGGTGCTAGCAATGCTGGTTATTGTCTTAGTGTGGCGTAATAAGTTCCCGAAACTAGATTTCTATACAGATAACCCAGATCTAAGCCGGAAATACTTGCTGCTCATGCGCTGGCTGGCGGTGTTCACTGCTTGCTTGCCGGTAGGTTACCTGCTACTTAACGCCACCTCATGGTACCTATTTGGGGTTGAACCAAATGATTACAGATTTATAGTTACCGGCAGTATCCCTGAAGATAATCAGGCTATTGTTGGTTTAACGAAGCTGCATTTAGTGACCTTTATGGGGGCAGTAGCTATAGCTGTGGTACTTACCTGCCTACTGGAACTGGTCACTATTAAATTTGCAAATTATTCTGTCAGTTTCATTATTGCCTGTGCAGTAAACGGTCTACTGTGGCTAGGTGACGGTATTACTGGCGGCAACTTGGCCTTTAACAGCCCTCTAGCGGTAAGTGTTCTGACCACACAGCGCCTATACGGCCTGTCTGACGCTGGTTTTGCCGTTGGTGCGGTGGGTTTTGTGCTGGCTTTGGTGACCTTGACCAGCTGGCTAAAACCCCGCCGAGGTTTGCGTACGTCCCTGATAGTGGCGGGCATTATTGGCACCTTGGGTGTGGTCACCGTTGGGCTGCCGAGCCTGGGCGATAACGCTGCGGGCGCGCTAGCCTTGGCAATTACGCTGGTAGTGGCCATGCTGAAGCTTGCGAACCATAACCTACGCCTGCGTGACTTGGTTATTTCCGGCTTAATTGGCGCTAGTTTATTATCAGTAATAGCAGTTATTGAATGGTGCTGTTTTGGGAGCAACTCCAGTTATTTAGGGCATTTGGGTCAGAAATTCTTGGACGGCACTTTCATTGATGTTATGGCTGCACGATTTGCCGCTTTAATGACTCCTGTTTTCGCGGCAGATGATGAAGCAAGTACCAAGCTAATCTTTGCACTGATAACCACGACGCTAGTTATTTTGGCTTGGATTAAGGTTTATCGCGCTACGCGACGCCCAGATGTGCCGGCACGTTATGTGGTTACCTTCAACGCCTTAACTACCCTGACTTTGCTTTGAGCTAGCACTAAACGATGCCGGCTTTACGATGGTGCGCTACAGCCTGTGCTTGCTAGTGCCACTGGCGTTGGTGATGAGCGTAGAGCTAAAGCTATTTAGGGTGACCGCCGTCGAAACTAAGCCAGAAACGCTTGCCGCTTCGAGGTAAACCCTCAACTAGCACATTGCGGGCATTATGCTTTGGTTATGTTCCGCAAAGACGATCGAGGTATCCCCGGGTCAACCGCGTTGGAAGCTACCGGCCTGCGCTGGCTAGCTGACGCCATGGACGACGGCGGCGCGGCTGTGGTGCCCGTGCGTAGCGGTCGTGGGTGGCTAGAAGAACCTCAGCTTAATGACAGACGCTGCACCCCTAAAGCCGCTTTCAGTTTCGGTCGCGCCCTAGCCCACACCCACGCCGCTGGAGCCTCACACTGGGGTGCACCGCCGCAGGGCTGGGAAGGTGACGGCTGGATGGGTCGTGCGCGTCTACCTTTGCGGGCTAAGGCTTGGACCGATAGCTGGGGCGAGTTTTTTGCGACAGACCGGATCATGCCCATGCTGGCTCCGGCCCGCGACAACGGATCGATTGACCGCTCGGGCGCCATCGTAATCGAAAAACTCTGCGAACGCCTACGTGACGGGGACTTTAACCACTCCCAACCCCAGCTGTTAAGCCAAGCCGGAACACCTGTAGCCCGCCTGCACGGGGATTTGTGGAGCGGAAACGTGCTGTGGTGTCCGGTGGGGGATGTGGCGCGCAGCTGCAAGGAGTTTTTGAGCGAGAAAATCGCTGATAAGCCGCAAGATGGCGCAGCCATAATGAAAGGTGGCGCTGCCATAATGACCAGCGCCCAGCAGCTAGAAGCCTTCGCTGGTGGGCCGGTAGTTGGGGTGATGATCGATCCGGCTGCGCACGGTGGTCACGCGGAGACTGATTTGGCTGATTTGGGCCTGTTTGGGCAGCAATATCTAGACAGCGTCTATGAGGGCTATCAGAGCGTGTCGCCGCTAGAGTCCTACTGGAGTGAGCGGGTGGGGCTGCACCGCGTACACATGCTGATCGTGCACGCGATGCTGTTTGGGGGCGGCTACGGTTACGAAACCGTGCAGGTGGCCAGGCATTATGTCTAAAGCTAGGAGGTTTGCGGACGTGTTTTCACCGCTTTAAGACCGACATCTTTAGGGCTGACGTCGGCGTTGCTTTTGCTGGTGGGGCCGGTGCGGATAAGGCCGACGTCGGCGTGGCAGCTTTGATGCGAGCAGTTACGAAAATCTTTGCCGGGCTGATTGCCTGTTTGCTACTGCTCTCTAGTGGCGCTAGTGCGAGCAACTTTCGCCGTGGCGACTGCGCCAGGTATAGCTGGCAAAAAAACTGCGGCTAGAGCACAAAACTGGGCTGGAGTGGGCGCCGTCGCCAGTGCAAACACAACCTCTGGTAAGTGCGGGGCTGGTACAAAAACGCGAATTAAGCCCTTGATTTTAGTGGTTGCCGGCGGAATAACCTGGCAAAACTTACAAAGCCAAGACTCGGACACAAAAAACTATCTAATGGGCTATCCGGCCACGCCCATGAACCTGGTGGTACGCGGCCATAAAGACGGCACTAGCCCAAATGAACAGCTAGCTATGCTATTTTCGGGTCGACGCGATAAATTCATTGGCGAATATCGCGATAGCGACATTATTAACTCTCCGCTAGCTAAAACTCTAAAAGCGGCTGGTTGCACCTTTGCTATAGATCCCTCGCTGACTTATAGATATTATTACACTGATGGAAAACCGTTAAAGCGTGATTTAGCGGATGTTACTGTTGTAAAAGCGGTTTCTGATAGTGCGGGTCAAATTGCCTCTAAATTACGCATCTTAAAGGCTCGTTATGGCTCTAGTGTTGATGTCATGACGGTTTCAATTGCTGCTGAAAGTAGTCTTTCTGGCGGCGATGACAGACTTTATTTAGCGTTAATTCCGTCTCTACATGGCGCTAGTGGTGCTGAAGAAAAGATACGAGTACCCTCTACGCATCAAAACAACCTGGTGCAACTAACCGATATTTCCACAACTATTGCGGCTCGCTATGGCGCTAAATCACCTGAACGCGCCTCTGGGCAAGCCCTGGCGCAAAACTCGCAAAGCATTAATAAGTCTGTATTTGCCGGTAATCGCATAGATACTTTAAAGCAGGAGCAAAATTCCTCCGATAATCCCGCTACAACTAAAGTCACTTCCGCGCGTCAGGCTTTAATTCACTCATTAATTAACCAGGATAAACACGCTCGTGCCTCGCGTGCTGTGATGGTTTACAATACTATAATCATAGTTGTTTTTACTCTGGCCGTAGTGCGGCTATGGAGGCGTAAATCGTTAGAACGTAGAGTCTGTGGCATAAGAGGCATAGAATTTAGTGGCAAGCAACTCCTTTCCTTGCAGCGTCTGAGTATATTTACTGCCGTGCTATCGGTAGGGTATTTGCTAATTAATTTAGTTCCCTGGTATTTGGTGATAATTACCAGGTCTTTCACTATCGGTGATAGTATCTATCAAGTGGTAGATACCTTTAAAACTGTTGCGCTACAAGTAGTAACCGCTACTGCTGGCGCGGCACTAATAGCTTTAGCGCTAACCGCGCTAATTAATTGGCTAACCCGAAAATCTGCGAGCTGCTCTACTAGCTTTATTGTTGCCGCAGCATTAAACGGTTTAATTTGGTTTGGCGATGGAATTAGCGGCAATCACCTCACCTTCAACAGTCCCTTTAACCATGAACGCGCTGGTGGCGGGGCGTTTCTATGGGGTGTCCAATACGGCTTTTGCTTTCGGTGCAGTAGGGGCCATGATTGCCCTTCTAGCCTGGGCTGATTGGCTCAAATCCCGCTATAGCATGCGCATTAGTTTGCTGGCAGTGTCCGGGGTTGGTTTATTGCTGGTAATTGCCGACGCCGCCCCCTTCTTAGGTGCCGACCTTGGTGGGGCGCTGGCACTAATTCCCACACTAGGCGTAGCTCTAGTGAAACTATCTGGTCGCAGCCTGCACCCACGTATTTGGCGCTTCTCGGCCTTATTTCTGCTGGCTTACTTTCAGGTGTAGCCATTTTGGAATGGCTGCTGCGTGGGGAAAACTCCACCCACCTGGGCCGTTTTGGCGGGCAGCTATTAGATGGCACTTTCCTAGCTACCATTGGCAAAAAATTTAAGGCCCTAGTGGGCCCGTTCATTGATGCTAATGGCCAGATAGCCTTGATGATTGTGAAGATTATTGTGGCCCTAGCGGTGGTAAGCATTGTGCTGGCAGTGTGGTTGCGGCTTTACCGCGCCACGCGCCGGCAGGGTGTGCCCGAGGTGTATCGGCTGCAGCTAGACACTCTAACAGTACTGCTGTTGCTGGAAGTGGGTCTCAATGATTCGGGCGCCTCGATGGCGGTCTATAGCCTGTTCTTGCTGGTGCCTCTGGCCTGTCTGATGTCCTTGGAACTGCCGGCAAAACAGCAGAACCAGATCGAAATGCTCGGATGATGTAGCGGTTAGCTACTAAAACGATGGCGCAGCCACGTAGGTTCAAAGTGGCTGCGCCATGAGGTGGGCACGTTACTTCAGGACGCCCTGTTCAGGCTGCTTTTAAGCCGTGGGGCCTAGCATGTTTTAGGCTGTGGGCCGCAGCATACGGTAAGGCTCAAAGGGAGCTTGTGAAGCCGCAGCCTGGTTGACGTTTGCTTGGCTCGATTTTGCACCTGCTTGACCCCTGCGCTTACTCAAAAGGCGGCTGACAAGGCTCGGACGCAGCTTACGCGTAGTTTTACGAACCTGACGGAACTGCTCCAGGCGGTGCAAGCGCCCAGCCAAATTATTGACGCTAACTCGGTGAGTGATCGAGCAAGGCACTTCCAGCACCGTGAAACCAGCTTCAAGTGCCTTCACGCTCAACCAGGTTTCCACCCCCCAGCCCCTAGAGAAGCTGATTCTTGCAAGCCTCAAACACAAAACTGTTCATGCAGCGCTGCCCTGAAAGCGGAGCTTGCGGCTCCCAGCCGGTGGCCTCACTGATGGCCTTGCGGGCCGTGCCCAGCACAAAACCATGCCCACCAGCACCCTTAAAAGCTGGCGGCACCGCAATGCTCATAGAGCAACGCCCGCTGGCCACAGGCTCAATCAGCACCTCGCAAGCCGAGGCACTAGCGCCCAGGTCGCCGTCGACAAACAACAGCAAATAATCCGCAGCCGGCTGGGCAGACTTACGCAAATAAGCCACGCCCGAGCCCATGGCCGCACCCTTGCCGCGCTTGTGAGGCTTAGAAATAACCTCCGCACCAGCGCGTTTAGCGATCTTGGCGGTGTCGTCGGTAGAACCGTCATCAACCACCACGACCCGCTCCACCCCGGCAATCCCCAAGGCCGCCTGCACGGTTGCGGTGATGCGCTCAGCCTCGTTGTAGGCCGGGATAATCACCGCTACCGGCAGCTTGCCGAAATAATCCGCATACTGAACGCGCTGGTCAACCGCGTAGGCAACAGCGCGGTCAGGCAGATACTCGCTGGTGGCGCAGCAGTTAGCGTCTGGCTGCTGGGTTTGTGCGGTGGCTCGCTGGGCTTGCGCGGCAGGCTGACTGGCGTCGTCGTGCGCAGGGGCGACGGCGTCAGCGGGGGCTGCGTCGTCGGCTGATGCCTGCGACTGAGCCTCCAGCTGGGCAAGCTTTTGAGCGACCTCTTGTGCCGGGGTGAGGGTCACGGTGTTTCCTTAAAATCGCTGATTTACAGGTTCACCTGGCGGGAAATGATGCCGGCCTTGGCGCGGCGCTCGTCGGCGTTCAGGGCGGCGTCGTCGGCCAAAGCAGCCTGAAGGCGTGCACCCAGCGCCTGCATGGGGGCGGTTAGCTGCTCGGCGGTAGTGCCCGGCTCAAGCTGCCACACCGGGATGGCAATGCCGTAAGCGCGGAAGGCACCCAGGAAGGAACCCAGGGAGGTGCCGTCGTCGTTGCTAAGCTCAGACTCGCGGGCGGCGTGCACCTTGGCCAGGGCGTTGAAGAAGGCGTCCTCATCCTCCTCGCGCACCCAGCGCACGTACTCCTTGCCACCCATGCGGCACCAGAAGGCGTGCTCCACGCCCGGGACCTGGCGGGTGGCCACAATCTCGTCGCGAGACTGGTTGACCAGGTTGTTTAGCTCCTCGTCGCTGAGCTCGCCGGGGGCAGCCCAGAAACCGAAAGAATCATGCAGCTGGAAAACCGGCTCAAAGTCAGCGTCTAGCAGGTCCTGTAGGCGCGGGCCGGGCTCAGGCAGGGTGCTTAGCTGCAGGCCAGTGTTGTTTTCTAGCTCCAGGGCGTTGAGCAGGGCGTAGGCGACGTCACGCGAGGCGTCACCGGAGTGCTTGGTGGTCTGCATGGCAACCAGGTAGCAGTCGTCGGCGCGGCGCATACCCTGGGTTAGGTCCGGCAGCAGGGTTGCCAGCTCAACCGTGGTGCCACGGTGAGCGGCAGGAATGTGCTCGCTGTCGTTGAGCTTAACGGTCATGGTGGCGGCGGGGATGATCTGCGCCATGGCGACCAGTTCAGCTTCATTCTTAAGGCCGGCGAAGGGGCGGGCTACGAATTCAACCTTCTTGGGCTTGGCGGGGGACTGTACAGCCTGGGCGGCCTTTTTGGCCTGGGCGCGGGCGCGGCGCTGACTCTTTTTCGACATAAGTCAACCCTACAGGGTTAGGGTGGGGTTATGCCGTTAAGGCAGGGTTACGCTGGGCCATGCGGGAGGTGCGCCGGGCCGGGTATGCCGAGCTACGCCGGGTGGGAGGTGCGGGAGGTGCGCCGTTAGAGCGAAGTGTGCCGGGCGTCAGATTGATGCTGGGCTCAGGCGCGAGCTTGGTGCTCAGGCTGCGCTAGGCTCAGGCAGCTAGCGCGGCTTTCGGGCGGATGCTGGGCGTCAGATTGATGCTGGGCTCAGGCAGCGAGCTTGGTGCTCAGGCAGCGAGCTTGGCGCTGACCTCGATCAGGCGGGAGAGCAGGGCCTCTAGCTCGCCGTTGCGGCGCTCGTTGGGGGCGAAGGTGTCGGTGCCCTCAAAGTCCATGGGGAAGGTCAGGGCTAGCTGGGCGCGAATGTCGTACATGTCGAACTGTGCGGACAGGGTGCGCCACTGCTCAACAGCGCGGATGGCGCCGTCCCAGGAGTAACCCACGAAAGCCACAGCCTTGCCGATTAGCTCGGGGCTGATGGAGTCGACGGCGTTCTTGAAGGCGCCGGGGATGGTGTGGTTGTACTCGCTGGTTACGAAGATGAAGCCATCCTGCTCGTCTAGAGCCTTGGCCCAGGCGGCGACGGCGTCGTTGTCATACTTGCCGCCCAGAACCATGGGGGCAACCGGGCCGTCGAACATGGGCAGGTCGTAGTCCTTCAGGTCAATTACGGTGAACTCGGCCTCGGGGTGGGCGGCGCGGGCCTGCTCGAGGATCCAGTTGCCGATCTGGTCACCTACGCGACCCTCGCGGACGGAACCGACGACAATACCGATCTTGGTCATGATGTGCTCCTTTAAGTATTTGGACAGTGTCTAGAAGACTGAAAGCTTTGAGGGCAGGTGGCCTGGCTGAAAATTTGGCTTTGAGCTGGACCGTGCTGCGATAACTTGAGTCTAGATTGTTTAACTTTCAACTGTCTAGCGGATTTTGGGACTTTGGGCATAAAAAGTGGTCCGGTAGACATTAGTCGACCGGACCGTTAAGTGTTTGCGGGTAGCTACGTCGGCGTCGAGAAACCCTGCAACCTCCAAAAGTGCGCTGATCAGGGGCGAACCGCGATGGCCTCAATCTCCACGCGGGCCCCCTTGGGTAGCGCGGCCACGCCGAAAGCTGCGCGCGCGGGCAGGACTGGACCAGTGAAGAACTGGGCATACACCTCGTTAACCGCCACAAAGTCGTTGATGTCCGCCAGCAGCACGGTGGTTTTAACTACGTCGGCAAAGCTCAGGCCGGCAGCCTTTAGGATTTCGCCGATGTTGGTCAGACTCTGGCGCGCCTGGGCCTGGATGTCGCCCTCTACCAGCTGTCCCGTGGCCGGAACTAGGGGAATCTGGCCGGAAATGAAAACCTGGGCGCCGGCGTCGTCGCCAGTGGAAACGGCCTGAGAGTAGGGGCCGACGGCGGCAGGGGGCGTTAGGGAGTGGAAATTGCGGTGGGCATGGGACCTCCTAGATTGGCTTGGTGCCTATAGGTCCATCCTAGTTTGGGGTGGCCCTAGTTTGGGGCGTTGGGGCTGGGTACTGCGGCGCGGGATGTGCTGGCGCCGGTGGGGTGCGCCAATGTGCGGCAGTGTTGGTGCGACAGTGTGGGCCGCACAAAAACTGACATTTCGTCCGTTGCCTATAAAACCCCATGGAAAAATCATAGGGAAGGGATGATTTTGCCTGTAGTTGTGAGTATTTGCATGTGATGGGGTGATTTTTGTGGGTAAGCTGTGCCACACTACAGACATGCATGAACGAGCTGGCCAACCCGCCTTACCTGAAGATCTCATCAATGTCGAAGAAGTTCGCCAGGCCTACTACGACCTGGTACCGGACCCTGCTGTACCCGCTCAGCGCGTAGTTTTCGGCACCTCCGGTCACCGTGGCTCCTCCTTAGACACTGCTTTCAACGAAGCCCACATTGTGGCAACCACCGCCGCAATTGTTGAGTACCGCGCCTCCCAGGGCACCGATGGTGTGCTCTACCTGGGCCGCGACACTCACGCCCTATCGCTACCGGCCTGGCGCTCCGCCGTCGAGGTGCTGGTAGGCGCTGGCGTGAAGGTTGCTATCGACTCTCGCGACTCCTACACCCCCAACCCCGCCGTCTCCCACTCCATCCTGGTAGCTAACGGCGCTGGCACCCCCGAGGGTGTACGCACCTCCGGCCCCGGCCTAGCTGACGGTATTGTTGTCACCCCCAGCCACAACCCTCCGCGCGACGGTGGTTTCAAGTACAACCCGCCCACAGGTGGCCCTGCCGGCTCTGACGCCACTGGTTGGATTGCTAACCGCGCCAACGAACTACTAGTGGACGGCGCCTGGCGCAACGTGCCGCGCGTGCCCATCGACGAGGCCCTCAAGAGTGAGCTGGTAATCCGCCACGACTACCGTGAGCTGTACGTAGCTGACCTGGCCAACGTGGTTGACATGGAGGCTATCCGCAAGGCTGGCGTGCGCATCGGCGCAGACCCGCTAGGTGGCGCCTCGGTTGAATACTGGGCTGAGATCGGCGAGCGTTACGGCCTCAACCTCACCGTGGTCAACCCCAAGGTGGACCCCGCCTGGTCCTTCATGACCCTGGACTGGGATGGCAAGATCCGCATGGACTGCTCCTCGCCCTACGCCATGGCCTCTCTGCGTAACGCCATGACCCCCGACGCTTCTGGTGCCACCCCCTTCGACGTCGCCACTGGTAACGACGCCGACTCTGACCGTCACGGCATCGTCACCCCCGACGGCCTAATGAACCCCAACCACTTCCTGGCTGTGGCCATCGAGTACCTGTTCACTCACCGTCCCGGTTGGGGCAAGGACTGCGCCGTAGGCAAGACCCCTGGTTTCCTCCAGTCTGATCGACCGCGTGGTGGCATCCATTGGCCGCAAGCTGGTGGAGGTGCCCGTAGGCTTCAAGCACTTCGTGCCCGGCCTGCTAGACGGCTCTGTGGGATTCGGCGGTGAGGAAAGCGCAGGAGCTTCCTTCCTGCGTTTCGACGGCGGCGTGTGGACCACCGACAAGGACGGCCTCATTCTGGCCCTGCTGGCCAGCGAAATCATCGCCGTCACCGGCAAGAGCCCCTCGCAGCTACACCTTGAGCAGGTAGAGCGCTTCGGTGCTTCGGCCTACGCCCGTATCGACGCCGCCGCCACCAAGGAAGAAAAGGCCAAGCTGGCCGCACTTTCTCCCGAAGACGTCACCGCCACCGAGCTGGCTGGTGAACCCATCGAGCAGCGCCTGGTGCGCGCCCCCGGTAACGACGCGCCGATCGGCGGCCTGAAGGTCACCACCAAGGACGCTTGGTTCGCAGCCCGTCCCTCCGGAACTGAGGACGTGTACAAGATTTACGCTGAGTCTTTCCTGGGTGAAGAGCACCTGAAGGAAGTTCAGAAGGAAGCCAAGAACGTGGTTAGCGCAGCGCTAGCCAACTAGTCTCATTTAGCTAGCTGGGGTCGGGTGCATTAGTGCCCGGCCCCAGTTTGTTTATGCTCTAGGACTACTTTGCTTGCGACGTGACCGTGTCAGCCAGGCCCCAGTTTGTTTGCAGCCCAGTTATGTACATCCCAGTTATGGCAAGCGCGAACAGACTGCTACACCGTGTCAGCTAAATATCTAAGGCTTTTCCCTAGAATAAAGCCATGAGCTCTACGTCTTCAGTTCCCTCCGCTGCCAGCCCTGACGCGGGTGCCAAGCTGCCAGCCGTGTCAGCTGGAGTTAGCCAAGCGCGCCCCAGCTCAAATGCGCCAAGGGTGGAGTATCAAGACCCAGATAGCAACGAGACCACGCAGAAGGCAGCCAGCTCGGTACCCTTCCAGCAGTCAGCACCGGGCTTGGAAGATGACGTATTTGCTAGCCACCGGCCAGCCACTTTCTGGTGCCTCAGCCGCTGCACAACAGGGTACGCAAGAACGCCCAGGACGCCGTCCTAGCGCCGAGCAAATTAGGCGCCGGCCCAGCACCCGTGCCTGGGTACCTAACCAGCATGGCGCCTGGGGGATGCTAATCATTCCGCCCCTGGTGGGCGCATTTATTGGGGGTTGGTCATGGCATTACCTGCTGATCTGGCCAGCTTTCTGGCTGGGTTATTTTGCGTTCTGGGCTTGGACCCAGTGGCTACGCACCCGCTCAGAAGCTAAGCGTCTGCTGCTACTGGTGCCCATGATCTGGTATTCCGGCAATTTTGCGCTGTGGCTGGGTTGCTGAGCTGATCAGCGCCCCCTACCCTGCTCCGCTGGGCCCAGTTTCGCCCTCGCTACTGGCACTGGCCTTGTGGCAGGTGCGCATAGGTAAAGAGCGCTCATTGCTTAGCGGCGTCACCACTACGCTTGCGGCCACGCTAATGACCGCCGTCAGCTACGACGTCGCCACTGGCGGAGTCGGCGGGTTCCTAGGCGTAGAGAAGGGCGCCAGTACCCTAGAAAGCTTTGGGGGGCCTCAAAACCTAACCGGCTGGCACTGGGCCTGGCTGGTTACCTCCCTGGTCAGCGGTTATTTTGTGGGCACCGTACCTTACGTAGAAAGCCATGATTCGCGGCCGCGCAAAGCATGATCTGCGCTTTGGCTTCCACCTGGTGGGGCTAGCCCTGGTGGCATATGCGGCCAGCGCCGGCCTGATTGGCTGGACTAACCTGGCCCTGTGGGTGGTGCTAACTGCACGCGCCCTAGTGCTGCCGCTTATGCAGCGCCAGAGGTTTGCAAAGCGTGCCAGGGTGATTCGCCCCGCGTTGGGGTCAGGAAATCATCATCAGTATCGTGATGGTTATGGCCCATTTTCATACCTTAAATCTGCTTCGATCACTGATCTGCTGTGCTCCGACGTCGCCCCTAGTGCGGCGTCAGCTGATCGAGCTGGGCCCAGGGCTGGGTTGTGGGTCAGAGGTCAGGGGCTGGGACTGGGTCTGGACTTGGCGAAGGCTTTGGTTGCGGCCCTGGTTGGCTGGCCGCCTGACGTGGAGTTGCTTGTGGCTGGCTTGGCGCCGCCTGCGACTGAGTGTGTGCTTGTGGTTGGCTTGGCGCCTGGCGTGGGGTGGGTGCTGGCTGTGGTGAAGGACTGGGGGTTGGATGCGGTGAAGGCCTGTGGGCAGGCTCTGCTACCAGGGTGCGTTTAATTTGGAAAGTGGCCTGTTCGCGCGAGACCACGGTTTTACCCGCATCCTGGTTTCCAAGCCCTGTAAAAGGTTTGCGCGCCTGGCTCATTAGGTAACTGCTTAGCTGAACGCGCATAGACGCGCTGATCATGCTGGTCATTGCCTTGGTGAACAGTGACTACATTGGTGCGGTTAGGGGCGCTAACCGGCGCTTTGCCATCCAGGCTGGGCACAATATCGTCGGCATTTTCCATACTCAAATACTGCGTACCTGACGGAATCACGCTGTTGCCGGTAGGGCTACCGGCGGTAGCTGTAGCCACAATATTGAAACGTGCCCTCACCTGCGCATTAGCGGTTGGGTTCGTGACTACAATCCCACCTAGGAGTGGCCGTAAATACTGCATAGGGTCAGTGCTTTTAATACCGGCCTTAGTCATGGCGGCAACCACCAGCTGCGAGTAGTCGTCACTGGCACCGGCATTAGCCTGCAAGTTAGTTAGTAGATCCTGAGGGTTCGACTTGCCTGCAGTCCACTGTTGTGTGCCCGGCAAAATCACCTGGTAGGAGCAGGTTCCATCAGAATAGGTGGTTTTAATGATAGAAAAAGCTCCAGCTTGCGGATCAGAAGAATTTATGTGATCGCAGTAATTAATAGTGTCGGCCACCGAGCCGTCATATTTACTGGTTAACGGCTTGAATTTGACCTGACTGGCCTGGCCTACCCCGGTAGTAGTTTTTGCTACCTACCTGCCAACACGGCGGCAGCTAGCTCAGCGCCCACAGCAGATTTAAAAGAGAAACTGAGTGGCCCCATAGCGGGGGAAGGCATGTCCATGCGTAGGCCGTCGCTGATCAGGGTGAGTCGGTAATTCTTTTTCCCGCCAGCTAGATAAGCCAAGTAGTAGTTGGTGGCCTCAACATCGCTAAGTTCTCTGGGGTCAACCCATTTACCGCGCCAATAAATCTTATTGCCACCTGCAAGACCATAGGTGAGCTGTGCTTTTACTCCGGATAGGCAGAGTTTAGCCTCAGGCCCCAGAAACGCACCGGCGTAAACCATAGCTGCCTGCAGAAATGCACCAAGGCTGGGGCTAGCTTTATAAATGATAATTAGGCAGGTGCTTGCACTAACCCTTTAACTCAGCCACTACCATGTCCCAACAGTACTAGCGTACTACATCCTCAAATCACGTCCCAATACTTTAGTCTGCAGGTTTTTCGAGGTTATCTAGGGCCGTATTTGCGTACGGCTACGCAGTTTCAGTTGAAAATTGTTCCTCTTGCGCAGCCATAGAGACAGGATTGGCGCGCTTGAGCCCCTCTAATTTCCACGATGCCTGGGCTTTAATCTCGGCATCGGTGTAGAGGTTATAGCCCACCTGTAGGGCGTCAGCGTTAGTTTCACACTGACTGATGCAGGTTTTTAAAGCCTTGGTTGTGGCCGCATCTAGCTCAGGGCTAGCCACTGGGCAGGGGGTTGAGAAAATAATGGCGGGGGTTGTAGCGGCATACGTGGTAGTTCCAGCACCCCAGGATTGGGCTCTGTGCGAGCCACCTTATAGGCATTGTTGGCTTGTTCCAGCAGTGAGTGGACTTTCATAACCTGCCGTTTAAGCCTCATCAGCACCTGCGGATCCACATGCAGATTCTTATCGGGCCCAGAAACGTAGACAATGTCGCCCATGACTAGACCTAGCTTGGGGTGCTTAGTGCCTGAATGTCATTGTCGACGGCGCCGATCAGCACGTTTATGGCGGCGCTTAGTTGCGCTAAAGACTGACCAGCGGCTTACGCCGCGCTCCCACGCCACTGGTTGGGAATGGTTGGCACCTGGCTTTTAGCGCTTAGGGCCAGCTGCCTAACATAATGCAAGTTACTCATGGCTAAACGCTAAGGCGCCTAGTCAAGGCTTCGCTTTTGAACTGTGGATAAGGCTGTTAGGGTAAAAAAGTTCCCCACCGGTGCATTAATTCGTGAGTAGAACTCGTAAAGGTAACTCGCAAAAGCGAGCGCAGTGGCGCCAGTATGGCTGTAGATGCAGTTTTAGGGAATCTGGCAGATTACTACTGGCCCGAGCGGATTAGCCTCAGCAGCTCGTCGTCGTAGGCGGGGGAGAAGTCAAAAACGCACCCTTCAGCCATACGCTGCTTAACCAGTTGTCGGCACACAATCTGTATAGAACGCGGCAAAAGCTGATAGCTCTCATGGCGGTGAATCAGAATCAGATCTGCCTCTTGGCTCAGCGCCCACACCAATAACACCAGTTCACGCTCGCTAAAGGTGCACTCGTCAATAAATTTATCGGGAGGGGGCCAAAGAGTTTTACATGCTTGCAGCATCTGCTCACGGTGGGGCGGCGGCTCAGTGAAACCACGTAGGCCATCAAGGGTTTCAAAGGTTTGCGCCACAGTCAGCTGCGGCCATAGCTGCGCCTCCTGGGTTGAAGGCCAGAGCCCCCGGCCCCGCCCAGCGCGGTCCGGTGATCTCCATGGCTTGGCGCAGGGCCGCCGAAGGGTTATTCCAGGCGGCACTTTTACGCAGCATATATAGGGCCACATTGGAGATGCCTTCAGCCATAAAGCCGTAAATGACTACCGGCCAGGTGGGATCATCAGAAAAGAAACTGTACTGGTTAAGCCAGCCCAGCAGCATGTCAGGTTTGTGGTGCATGAGTGCAGCCAGCGGCCCAGACCACCACATCACGCAAATCCAGGTGCCGATAAGTGCGTTAACTATCTGCATCCAGCGGCGCGGCGCATGCGGCCAAATCACTGCCCACAGTAACGCAAGTGAGGAGGTCAGCGAACCCATCACCACCACGCCGACAGCCAGCCAACTGGCTTTTTGAAATTGCATGTGAGGTAGCGTGCCCAGCATTACGCCCGCAAATAGCACCCCGGAAATTAGCATTTGCGAAATTTCCATGGCGGTTTGGGCGGCTGCAGCTGAGGCGGTGGGGGTTAGGGCGTCGGTGCGAACCAGTGCGTCAGTGCCGTTGTCGTAGGCCACGCGCGTGTGCTGAGTAATGATTTTGCCGCCCCAATAGGCGCTGATCAGGCATAACGCTAGGGAGCAAAATGGCCCAACCCGGAAGGGTAAAAGTGAGTGGTTGTTAATGCCCAGGGTTATGGCCAGTAAAAAAGTCAGCGTTAGTAGGACGGTGGCCCGCGCCGCCTCCAAACGCGCAATTAAGCGAATTAGGTTGGCGATAGCCACAGTCTCACTGATGCGGGTGGCCACCTTAGGTGGCAGGTGCTCAAGCAGCGCCCGCGCAGAAGAAGGTATAGCTACAGCCACGCCTATATTTTGCCAAGCTGCTTTTAGGCCTAACAAGCTTGTGCGCTTTTGGTGTGGCGCACGCGGTCAGTTAAGCCTCGGTTGTGCGTGCTTTGGTGTGCTTTGGGCTCGACGGCGCTGCCTCGCTTTACGGCCATGATGACGACGGCGCCGTCGGCCTTGGTCTGTGGGCCGTAACCTGTGCGACGCCCCAGGTCCGAGCGCCGTCGGCCCCGCGCAAGAAGCCGCCGTCGCCCCAAGAAAAAAGCCACCCTCAGCGCCACACAAGAGCGAAACTGACGCAAAAGCTAACAAAAAAATCACATTATGTAACAATTTCGCGCAGTTAAGCTTACAATCACAACAGCGATGTGCGCAGACCCGCACTAGCTCCCCTGAGCGCCAATGAAGGAGTTCCCGTGTCCCCAAAGGGTGTCCACGCTAAAACCGCAGCCGCACTGGCTGCACTGACCTTATCGTTTACCGGTGTAGTTTTAACCCCTGGCGTAACTGCCACCGAGTCTGGCCAGGATTTCACCTCGCAAGCAGTTGCCAATGGCGGTGACGGTAAATTCCCGGTTTACCGCATCCCCTCAATCGTGCAGCTAAACAACGGTGATCTAGTAGTTTCCTATGACGGGCGCCCCAGCCTGAGGGACGCCCCCAACCCCAACTCCATTTTGCAGCGCCGCTCCACCGATGGTGGGCGTACTTGGGGTGAACAAACCGTCATCCACGCGGGCGTTCCCGGCGCCCAAAAGCAGGGCTATTCAGACCCCTCGTATGTGTATGACGCGGAAAAGAACATTTTGTTCAACTTCCACGTCTACTCTAAGGATGCGGGTTTCTTCCAGTCCGTTGACTCTGACGACGACGCCGCCCGCAACGTTATGAGCGCTGAGGTTTCCACCTCCACCGACAACGGCAAAACCTGGACCCACCGCCTGATCACTAATGTGGTTAAGCCCAAGGGCATCACTGGCACCTTCGCCACCTCCGGTAACGGTATTCAAATCAAGCACGGCAAATACGCCGGGCGTCTGGTGCAGCAATATATCGGCACTGACTCAGCCCACAACGGTTACGCCTACTCGGTTTACTCTGACGACCACGGCGCCACCTGGCACGCCGGTAACCGCATCGGCAATAGCTTCAACGAAAACAAGGTGGTTGAGTTAAGCGATGGCCGCCTCATGCTCAACTCACGCAACTGGGGTGACGGGGTGGGGCGCCTGATCGCTATTTCTGACGACGGCGGCGTCACCTGGAAGAACCAGTACCTAGACACTGCCCTGGTAGACCCGGAAGTAAACGCCGGCATCACCCGCATGAACCCCCAGGCCACCAGCGGCAAGGCCGCCAAGGAGCTGCTGTTCACCAACGCCAACACCTACAACTGGCAGATAGATGTTGACCGTAAAGGCCAGTGGATCAACCGCATCACCGGTAACGTGCGCTACTCCTGCGACAACGGCGCCACCTGGCCTGTTAGCCGCGTCTACCACTACGGCCCGCACGCCTATCTCCTCGGTGACCGCCCTCAAGGACGGCACTTTCGCCGTCGCCTATGAAACCAAAACCGACAAGGAAATCCGCGTAGGCACCTTCGGGCGCGAGTGGCTAAAGCCATTCTGCGCCAACTTCGCTCCCGCTAGCGTCAGCTTGGGGGCCGGGGAAAGTACCAGCGTAAGCGTCACTATCCGCAATGACGACGACGTCGCCCTACCGGCTGGGTCCATGCGCCTAACCGGCCTGCCCGAAAACGTCAGCAGCGAGCTGGTAGCCACCCCGGCACTAAAGCCTGGCGAGTCGGCCACCGTAAACGTCAAGGTCACCGCCACTAAGGATATTGTGGCTGACACCTACAATGTGGATGCCACCTTGGAGGCAGGCCAGTACACCCTGCGCGGCTCGGTGGAGCTCAAACTCACCGCCCCTGAGCTGATCGCACTGACCGTGGCCGGCGAGCGCAGCGACTACACCCGCGACATCGTGGCTAAGCCCTACCAGGCCGGCGAAAAGCTGCCCTTCCACTGGACCATCGTCAACAACACCAATAAGACCCTGCACATCGATAGCGCCAAGGGGCCCGAGGGCACCGAAATTGAATCTTGCAGCGGCGACTTGGGCCCGGCAAGACCATGTGGTGCTTCACCAGCGGCTATGTGGTAAACGAGCAGGAAGCCAAGCAGGGCTACCTGGATGCCAAGCTGACGCTGACCTACACCCAGGGCGACAGTCAGGTCACCTACCCGGTAACTCGCTTCGACCAGAACCTAGGTAAGCGCCGGATGCTGGCGGCTGCTCCCACCCCGCAGCCCACCGAGCAGCCTACGCAAGCCCCACCCGGCCCCGACGGCGTCTCACTGCCGCGCCGACCGCTGCTGCTGCCTGCTGCGCCGCCAGCCGTCGCCCAGCGCCGCGCCTACGGCTGGCGCTGTGCCCAGCGCCAGCCCCATGCCTGGTGCCAGCCCCATGCCTACCGGCGGGGCGGCTGAAAAGCCCTCCTGCTCACCCTCCTCAAAGGGTTCCCGGGAAGGTAGCTTTGCTGGTAACAGTGGCGGCTCGCTGCCACGGCTCGCTGGCAGTTACCGGTGTGGCGGAGGATTAGTGCTGGTAGCCGGGGCTGAAGTGGCCGCCGGTGGGGCGCGCGCTCTGGCAAACTGCGACCACCTGCCGTCACTAAAACCGACGGCGCACCCGCGCCTAAGCCTCAGCCGGCGAAAAAGTGGCCTAAAACCGTTAAACCGGGCCTCATGGTGTTTGAGCGGGTCAGCTGAGACAATTAGCGCATGAGTTGTGCTGGACTGACCTGCCCCTATCCGATAATAAACTGGCGAGGTAAACCGCCACTGGCTCTGGGGTGTTGGAAGGGACGCTACCGCGCCGCCGCCTCAGCCGCTGGTAGACCACCTGTCTGAAACGCTTTGAACCGCTCCGCGTGCATGGAAGTTGAATGCTGATTTACCTCACCGATAACGGGGTTTGCCAGGGCGCCCCAGGATTCTCTGCCGCTGAGGAAGGGTACCTGCGCGGTATTGTTTCAGCTTTGGCCGCGCCGAAATTGATGAACTGGCTGGAAGTGGGGCGGTCACCCCGCCACGACGTGAGCTGTCGAGTACCTGCTCAAGCGTCGCCTAGATGCTGCCCCCGTGCTGGGCCAAGACACGGTGCTGCCGGGTGCGAGATTGTACATTTTCTCTACTGCACGAAGACATCAACAACCTGGCCACGCGCCTGACCATCACGCTCGGCTATCAAACAGGTTGTGCGCTGGCGCCAGCCGGGCCTGGTGGATGACCTCATGCGTAACTCAGCTCGCCGGTACAAGGCACTGTGCTTCCATGCTGTGCACGCGCTCCACGGTCCGGCCACCGCCTCCACTTTTCGTGAGAGACGGCCGTACTGCAGCGCCTGGGCCGCCAGCTGCACTGCGCACGTCGGTGAGGCTGCGAATACCTGGAAGTAGATCAACGCTGCACCGGCACTGCACGGCGCTCACGTGGTTTTCCGTACGTGCCGGGGGCTGACTGCGGAGGCTGTTTTGCGCGGTTTCGTGGGCTGGGCCCGATCTGGAACCCGCCAACCACCCAGATTGAATCCCACGACCGGCAGGCTGAGCTGCAGCGACGTGACCCCTACAACCGTATTGCCCAACCCGGCCACCACGACGTGTGACCCACATTTCTTTAGACTCACTTCCCACCAGCATCAAATCTCGGCTCCTCCACCATGCCGCACAAAGGTCCAACCCGATCCGTTTCGAAAAGCTGGGTGAAGCCAACTCTGAGATTTCCTGATGCGCTGCTAGATTTCCTTGAGCGCCGTGGTAACGCAGCCGCCTGCGGCGCGACGACCGACTCCACCTACAGCGCAATGTGGGCGTGGCCTGGGCCACTCGCTTGCTGGCTATCTCTGTCGTGCGCGAGCTGGGCGGCCTGGATGTGGATGAGCGCCGCCTGGCACGAACCTGGGCGCCACCTGGGAGGTGCTGGGTGAGCCGGTGCAGCAGGCTATGCGCCGCGCCGCCGTCGCTGGCGCCACCGGCGTGGCTGACCCTACGAGCGCCTGAGGGAACTGACCCGTAGCAAGCGGGTTTCGGCCAGACTATGCGTGACTTTATCGCTGGGTTGGGTATGCCTGCCGACGTCGAAGCTCGCCTGCTGGCGCTAACGGGCACCTACGTGGGCTTGGCGGCTGAAGTCTGGTACACAGACGATTAACCACCCACAAGATAATTCGGGGCGCTCCGGTTGGAGGCTAGTCGTGCTTGAGGAGACGGTTTTAAAAGCTGTCTACAGGCCACGGCTAGCCATATTCCTCTTCTTAGCTTCGTTGTAGCTGGTTGAGCAACATTTAGGAGAAAGTAACGAAAACATCGACCACCACCAAGTCCTCAGGTTTGAGCCTGACTTGCTCTAACTGCGTGCGTCACGTGAGGAAAGAGCAGAAGAGTTAGCGCGTCAAAACTTCAGTAATCCAACAGGGTGGCGTCTCTGACGTATGGTGGTTTCTGACGTGTGCCTGGACGACCAGGCTGGCCGCCGTCGACGAAGCCGGCAAACCACCCTGAAGCCATCCAGACGCGACAAGTGGGCGGACCTTAAGTAACACTGATATCCAGAAACCACCTCGCTGGCGCCAGTCACGGCAGCGTAGATTTGAGCGTGGGTGGGATGACGATGTGCCTCCTGCGTGGCGCGCGTGGAGAAAAATGAAACGACAAGTGGCTGGCGTTAACGCTCAGTTAACCTGGCTACCGAATCAGCCCACGTTGAGCTAAGCGCCCCGGTAGACCCACAGCAGCTGGTGGCCGTGGTGGAAAAAGCTGGTTACAGCGCCACCGTGACTAAGGTGGAGGACGGCGCCGTCGAGGCTATGCGCAAGCAGAAGCCCGCCACCTGGCCCACGCCGCTGACCTGCGCCGTCGCCTGATCGTGGCGGCCACGCTATCAGTGCCACTGATGGTGATCTCCATGGTCAGTGCCGCCCAGTTCTATGGCTGGCAGTGGGTTGTGGCCGCACTGGCCCTGCCGGTGGTGACTTGGTGTGCTTGGCCTTTCCACAAGGCTGCTTTCACTAACTTGCGCCACGGCTCCACCACCATGGACACCCTGGTTTCCCTGGGGGTTATACCGACCTCTGTGGAGCCTGTGGGCGCTTCGATTTTTGGGGCGCTGGCACGCTGGGTATGCGCATGAGCATGGAGTTCATTCCGCGCGCCCAAGGCGAGCACGCCCACATGTATTTTGAGTCTGCCGCCTGGATCGTGACTTTCCTGCTCACGGGGCGTTTGGCGGAGGCGCGGGTGCGTCACCGCTCGGGTGACTCGCTGCGTAAGCTTTTGCAGCTGGGCGCCAAAACTGCTGCGCGGGTTAACGCTGACGGCTCGGTTACGGAAATTCCGATTGACCGCCTGCAGGTGGGCGATCGTTTCCGAGTGCGTCCGGGCGAAAAAATTGCCACTGACGGCCTGGTGGTTGAGGGGCACAGCGCCATTGGTCGCTCGCCCGCTGACCGGTGAATCTTTGCCGGTGGATGTAAGTGCAGGTGACGAGGTTACCGGCGCTACCGTGAACACTTCGGGCACGCTGGTTGTGCGCGCCACCCGGGTGGGTGCGGGCACCACACTTTCGCGTATCGCCCAGGTGGTTACTGCCGCCCAGGCGGAAAAGGCGCCGGTGCAGCGCCTGGCTGACCGGGTCAGTTCGGTGTTTGTGCCCACGGTTTTAGCTCTGGCTGCTTTTGCTTTCCTAGTTGGCTGGTTGCCGGTCGCCAACGCCCAGGCCGCGATTACGGCGGCGGTGGCGGTGCTGGTAATTGCCTGCCGCACGCGCCTTGGGTTTGGCTACGCCTACGCGCACTGCTGGTGGGTACTGGCCGCGCCGCCCGTCGGGTCGCGTGATTCCGCGTGCGAGGTGCCAGATCTACCACGCGCCGCACGTTGACACGGTGGTGCTGGGCCAAAGACCGGTACGGTCACCACGGGGTAATGCACCTGGCTCAGGCGGTGTTTTCGACGCCGCCGCCGAGGTGAAAGTGACGCTGGCGGCGCTGGTGCTCGGGCCGGTGCTGCTAGCGACGGCGCCACGGTTGGACTTGGGGAGGACGCCTAAGCCCAACCCAGCTGCAAACCCTGGCCCTGGCCCAGGCCAGAGATTCCCTGAACGCAGCCCGCGCTATTGTGGCGGGCACAACCAGACAACGTCAGGCGCCCAGTCAACGAGTTCACTAACCATGCTGGTCGCGGGGTGAGTGCCACGGCACAGCAAGGCCAGGTCACTACGCCACGTCTGAAAGCCACTGGCTGAGCCAGCAGTGTCATAGAGCAGGCCAGCAACTCGGTACACGCCCAGAAGACCCGGCGCACCACTGTAGCCAGGGCCCCTAGCCGGATCCAAAAATCACACACGTGCCCCCTAACGAGCTCACACAAACCCCCACCAAAAAGCCATCAGTGAGCCAAAGCAGGGGCTGCGTCCCATCCTGCACCTGACATGCGCCGCCAAGCTCACCGCCGCCCAGGTGGTATTGATGACAACCGCCCAGTACCGCCAGAGATAAACGACGTGGCTCACCGCAGGTGAGGGCTAATGCAAATTGGTGACGAAATTAACGACCTGCTCAGCCCAGGCAAGGTGCCGCCGGTTTTGGAGCATCGCCAGGCACTAGCTCAGATGCCCATGGAGCCACGACATCACCGCGGTCGTGCCGACACTGACAGTTAAAGCGCTATCAAGGTTTCGCGCTACGCTGCATCATTAACAGAACCTCATGGCTTCCCATAACGGCCACCAATTCCGCTGGCCATGGCGGTTTACTCAACCCATGATCGCCAGACACACCAGGCTGCGAGCAGCGATCGAGTGTAACTCGCGACTGCGCCGCGAGCTGATCTGACACCACGAAGTGACCCGAAGCGTCTACTTCAATCAAAGCGCACTTTGAACACAGCCAGGTGCGCGCTTTTATACACCCAGAAGTCTTGAAACCAACCGACAAAAAATATCCCTGACACAACTGAGCTTCGCCATATAATAGGGGATACAAGGCAGCTCATAGACTACCCCCATTTTAAGCGCCAGATCAATCTGCGGCTGAACCCAGCCGCCACCCGAACCAGGCCTTACCCCGTCCGAAAAACCCAGCGCCCACAGGCGCCAAACTCGGCCCGCATTGTTTTCCCCGGCAGGCACCACCTCCCAAGCGGCCACAGCCAACTTTGGTGAAACAGCACCCACCAACACCCACCACACCCACCAACGACCACATTGCCGGTGTCTGCGCTAGCTCCAGCAACGGTTTTTCACACAGGTTCGCCCAGGCAACACCACCGCGTAATTTATGACGCAGACCGTCTTTTCCCAACCTGGTGCTGGTGTCCACTGCAGCCTTGAAACATCGTCCTCTAGCTCGCTACGTTGATGGGCGCGCTTTCTACATAAGGACCGGTGGCCTAATCCCCAACAAGTCCCCATCACTGTCGCACTGTTCACAACCATAGCAGCTGCGGCGTTTAACCAAAACAACGCATGATCTCCTACCAACCAAACACCAACACTTCTCCACCCACCTGCCGCTCGCGGTTCATTTCTTCGAGAAAACACCAATCCAAGCTGGCAAAAACCCCGGTCACCAACGGTGGTACCGCGCCTAACGCTCCTCCAATACCCTCCGCAGCGGTAGCCCCAGTGACTGGGTCTTATCGCCAACTGCGTTATCATGCCGTTGCAGCGAAACGCCACCAGCTTGGCTCGGCCCGCGCTGCAGTGTTGACGCTGTCCAGGTGGTGGTCAGCCGCCAATACAAACCTGCAGGTACTACCGACCCAGCGGCTACACCGAGAAAGTAAAAAACTAATCGACACCCAGACGGCGCCGTCAGTCAAACGAAAACCCCAAACCTATTCAACAGCAATGAAAAACTACACCCGACTACAACCGCCCACGGCGAAACAAGCCGGTCCCACGGATATTCTCACACCACGCGGTGGATAAGATGGAAAACGCTATGACCTGAGCGAATGGATGACGCATGACCTACCACCGCCTGGCACACTTAGCACGCGCGCAGCCTGGCCGCGAAAACTGGCACGCTAACACGGTGATGATGAACCAGATGGCGCCAGTCAGACCTGCACTCTAAATTTCGGCAGCAGCTGAGAAGAACGTTGCCGGTACTGAAACATATTGTCACCGCGCTCACTTGGCGTTAGGCGACCAACTTCGACGCTCGATTGAACAAACTGCGCGCCCACACGGTTTCCAACCCGCCATCAGCGACCAAAGCGCTGGTGGATGCGCGACCATGTTTGCCAACCGACTCGGATGACGGCTAACCTCCTCTTAGCTCTCGCGCCGCACATGAAACCCAGCCCTAATGGCCTAAATGGGATGAGCGGGCCATTGCCTCAGCCTCCAGCGGATCGCATCAGAGCTCTATCGCCACGATGTGCAAGAAAGCGCCGCGCTCCACCCGTGCCGCCATGGGCCGACAGCAAGACGGAGCTCGCGTGACGCACCAGCGTTATGCCCACAGCCAGGCTGAACCACAAGATTAACCGTTTCTCTACCCCACTATTCCATAGCGATTGTAGATTGTGGTACGCTGACGTGCTGGGCCAGATGAACTACACCCAGATTTCTCCGGTTGAGCAAGCTAATTTCAGGTGGTTTCATTCCTGGAATTCTCACACACCCAAACGCCGGTATGACGCTATTAGCTCACCCCCAACAAGCTGGGTTTGATTCGAACCACCGTGCGCATTTTGCTTCTTCAACAGATGGCGCTGGTGACCCCGCCAGTGTGTGGGGCGGCTATGAACTTCCATATCCAAACCAGCGGCAGTGCCTACGGCCAACGTGGCTGGCAGTATAGCCGAGGCGACCGGGTGCTGGTTATTTTCGCACAACCAGTACCTAACCACAGCCTGTCCGCCTTCTGAACATGTGCATGGTTGCGGTAGTGGTGGCTTCGTTGGCTGGCGGTACCGCAGCTGCGCTGGATTGGCAATTACCCACCCAACCGCTATCGGCCTCGTCACCGTGTGGTTAACCCAAAAACTCACGCGTTGGTACCCGTGATTTTGTCGTGTACAATCACCCGCCGCATCCGCTGTGGGCCCTGGCTATCCTACCTTTGCGATTACCACCTCACTTCAACACGGCTGGTTCTGTGTGCAACCGCCTGGTGGTTTGGGTCGGTGGAATTGGCTCCACCTTTGACCGCCGGGTACCTAACTGGTGTGTGGCCGTGTCGGCGGGTGTTGGTTTACCGTCTGGTTACCATCCCGATCCAACGCGGGTTACCTGTCCTTGCAGCGCACGCACGGCGTGGATCTCTGAGCTGGCTGCGCTGCCGACCAGCGTCTCAGGGTCTCTCGATGGCGCGCTGACCGACGGCGTACTGGGCTAGCGCCGTGGTGGCGCGTGGGCTTCAGGGTCGATGGTGCCGTGGGCTCAGTAGCAGCGGCGCGTTTTCTGCGTTTGCCAGGAGGTGAAACGTGGCATCAGGCAGGAAGCACAGGCGATCCGGGAGATTGCCCTTTCAGCCGCGACAACCGGCCCGCGATTCTACGATCTGCAATCGTACCATGAAAGCTTTGAGAACGACAGGAATCGGGGATAAGTATGGCGGGCGCTGAGAGCCAGACTGCTGGAGTTTTTGTCGCGGAGCGTTATAGCCCCGCAAAAGCAAATACTTCACGCGGATACTTCTTGCATGCCTGGAAACGCAAAATGGTCCAGAACAATCTGGCCCGGAAGCCGATTTGACTGGGCGCCGGCATTGTTATTGGCTGCGTAAAATACGCCGGATTACGCTCAGTCTTAGTGTGCCCAGCTGGGCCGCAGTAGGCGCACCAGTAACCTCAGTCGTCGTAACCATCAGCGGTCAGAGCTACCAGCCCTCAGCTGACCGCTCAAACTGCGTGCCGACACCAAGGTGCAGAAAGCCCTAGCCAGCCACGTTTACACCCAATGATCCCCTATCACAAACAAAGAAAGGCGACCCTAAAGAATCAACTAACGGCCAGTTACCCCATAAAACAACCTTATTTGGCGCTTGAAACCGGCCGCCCCACGCCAGCAGTGCTAGGCGCGGAGAACTCAGCTGGTGCCACCAGCTTCGAGATAGCAAACACGGGTGGTAGATGATGATGGCCGAAGCTCCCAGGCGTACAGGAAAGGACATGTCGCCCACTACCCAGGTGTAGTCAGCAATAACACATGGCGGCAGCAGTACATTTACCGACAACCAGTTCTGCAACACCCCAGCATACCGATCATGCCGTACAGGACCGCGGCGGCGCCGCCAGCACCGAGAACAATAACCGCCCGAACAGTAGCAGCTCAGCGCCAGAACCCACCTGCCACCACGCAGAGCTGACGCTGGGAAGACGCGGGAAACAGCCACCATGTTCCCGCGTGAGGCGGTGGTACCAGAACCGCCACCGCTACCACGCGAGCATGGTGGAAACGCCGTCGGCAAACAGGCCTGACGGTGATGTTGTCAGGTTTTCGCCTGTCATATGATAAACTCAACGCAACCCGTTCTCCAGCCACCAACACCATCACAGGCACCCCTTAGGTACCAAAGTCCCGAAGCTGGGAGCGTGCAAAGCGGGTGACCGGCGCGTACGCCGATAGAGGAAATCCATTTCACAGGGCCACGGCAAACAAACCAATCGCACAATCAAAATGACAGGCGCCCAATGATTCCCTTAAACAGCACCGTGATCAGCAGGACAGACACAACCGAGACGGCGGTGATAGAGCCGCAACGTTATTCAGGCTGAAGGCCAGGTTGAAACCGATCAGACACACCGGCCCAACACCGGAGCATCAACGTCGATCAACCGGCACCACAGTGCCCAGCAGAACCACCGCCAGGTTGACCCACAGCAATAATACTGCCAAAAGGAGGCTGTGCAGGTCAACCAAACCGCCACAAACTAGACCATGACTGCGCCAATATAAAATCAGGCAAAACTACCCAGATAGAAGCAAACCCGGCAACCTAGAACAGGCACCCAGCCGGAGAGAACAAAACGTAGTAAGGGGAGAAGCCGGTGACACGCACCAGGAAGGAAGCACCAACATAGCTACACAATCCCGATGGTGCAGCCAGGTTACAGAGCCATTCAAACGACGTCTCCACCTACCAGTCACCGTCCATGGTCAAAACACCGCCCAGACATTTCTCCCGCCAACGGAAAAGGTCCAAGCTGCGCCATCGTCGCGATTCGACGTCGTCCGAGCGCTGGAGCCACCAGCCCAGACCTAACTCGCCGCAAGCTAATGCCAGCAGTAGTTAAGACACACACCAGCGCCAGGGCCACTGTACCATCACCAGACCCAAAAGCGGTACGTCCCTGTAACAACTTCAGCCTGCGCAGCAGCCAGTGCCACCAGACCACCAAAAAAAAACCCAAATATAAGCCCATTAGCAAGTTGCCAGCCGACCAAAACCAACAGCAGCCCCAGTAAACTAGTCGCTCCCCATACATCCCCGTCTCCCCACAGCTGCAACAGCAGCAACCCAATGCAGCAATAACCCCAGCCGCCGCCACCGCCCGACCAGTAACGCCAGCGCGTGGGGGCGGCGACGTCGTCGATACCAGCAAGCTGCGGCCCAGCCAGGCTAAAACCATTCCCAAAAAGCAGCGCCGCGGCACAACCGAAAGGGCGGCGCGCCAGCCCACCAGGCGGCAGACGCTGCTAATACCCACGATAGGTAGTGACGACGTCGCACCGTGCCAGCTAAGTAAGGTAGTGACAGTGCCCCACTAAAAGTGCGCCCACCGATAGCACGCTAACCGCCATTACCCAAAAAGCGGCTACAACAGTGGGTCTTAGCTGCCAAAGCTTCGCGGGCGTCACCGGCCTTACATAAGCGCAGGCCCAGGGTGCCAACTGAAGCGGTTATGCGCTAACACCTAGCTGTAGGTGAATACAAGCTCAAGCAAAGGTACTCTTGCCCATCGACCGCAAGGGCTGAGAACAACTGCACGAGCGTGATAGAACCAGACCTAACAACCATTTGCAACGAACTTGCATGAACGTACTGACCAAAACACGTTAACATTGTCAAAGAAGAAGCGCCGCGGGTCTGCTGAACCACAGTACGCTAATACCCGGGCACGGTGTAAGCATTGAGTGATACCGCTGTTGACGGTGAGCCAGCAAATCGCAAGCCCCTCACCACACCGGTGCAAGCACAGAAACCAGTGCTTCAGGCGGTTTCAGCGCCACCCGACAGCCTTCTGCGCCGTTGAGATACGACATGTCATGATTTCGCCAAACCACGGGCGCAGGTCAACCGATGCGTTTAACCAGCGTAGGGTGGGACGGCTTTAAGCAGGGTCTGGCACTTTGACAAGCCCAGTGCCACGAACCAAACCGGCCGTATAAGTCAACGAACCAGACGGTACCCGATAATGACGCTGGCGCTGAGCAGGGAACGGACTGTTTACAACCCGAGGCACCTTGGGTAGCCGATTAGGGCGATTGAGGGCTAGCATTACAACTTCACCAGGTAAACGCTTGCGTCTTAAACCCGAGAAGCCTGAAAATTAGCTGGTCGTGAGTATAAACAGCCAAAAACACGCCACCTAAAAAAGTGCAGTTTAGGTAGCTGGCGCAAAATGGTATTAATAGATAAATCACAACCGTGTCAAGCACCAAAATTGCAAACTAGTGAAAATAACACTGATCCGCACAAACGCTAGCACCTTAAACTTTGGCAAAACCCAATAACAAATGCCCAAAATCTAGTGGATCACATCACAGGTGTGTTAGTCAATAAACAGCCCTTTGACGGCTAACTCATCCCCAAACGAGGAGACGCAATAAAACAGCATATTCGCGCATCCCACTCTTCGAGCGTATGTCGCCGAGGGCAAAAGCTACTTGCATGATGTGCAAACAACCCTGCGCCGTGGCAGTTCTATTCAACGAAGGCACCCGGCGACCGCTATACATCCTGCCACCGGAAGGTAAGCTCATCCCACACCTCTGCTGACCAGCCGAGAACCTACTAGCGGTCAGCAATACGTAACTTC
>BNJU01002055.1_pt1 | contig 59751 bp, 66 predicted proteins | sample 8539281 | NCBI WGS metagenome assembly BNJU01 (sample SAMD00202456, study PRJDB9452) | human saliva metagenome | isolation source: human saliva | place: Japan
GCCCATCATGAGGCGACTGCGCACCGCGGTCAGCCTGGCCCGTACCGGAGGCGGAGGCCCTGAGCGTGACTCGACGCCCGCCCGCTCCTACGACCTGACCGCCGGGCGGTAGCGGGTCGGTGAGGAGATCCTCGCCGACCTGGCCCGCACCGTTCCCATGCAGCGCCTTCTTCAGGCGATGCGGGGGCAAGACCTCTGGCCCCGCGCGCCATGCTCCAGGTGAGTCGGAGGTGGCGGCAGGCTGGCCTCTGCTGGCTCCCACCGAGGTGCCCGCCGCCCAGCACCATCCTCACTCGAGGCGGTCCTGGGGCCCCATGGGCCCGCCTGCGATGCTCGGGCGGCGCTGAACGCGCCACCCGCGTCCACCTGCTGACCGGCTTTCACCCCGCGGCTCAGCGCCGCCGGATCCTCACGAGCTGGCCGCGTGCGAGCCGGCCATCGTCGGGTACCCACGCCCCTGCTGTCCGACACGGTGCAGATCCCCTTCCTCGGCCTGGTCGTCGTCGACGAGCAGCATCGCTTTCGGCGTCGCTCAGCGCGACGCCCTGCGTGCGAGCGCGGCGGTCTCACCGACCCGGCCACCGGTCAGCGCCACACGCCCCACCTCCCTGGTCATGACCGCCACCCCGATCCCGCGCACTATCGCCATGACGGTCTTCGGCGACCCGGTCACCTCCGTCCTGGACGAGCTGCCCGCCGGGCGCAGTCGCGTGACCCACCCACCTGGTCCCGTGGTCGCGCACCTCCTGGGTCGAGGGCATCTGGCGGCGCGCCGCCAGGAGGTCGCCGCCGGAGGCGCGTCTACGTCGTGTGCCCACGGATCGAGGGTGGGATGACGAGCCCCGGCAGACGCGGGATGACGGCGCGGCTGCTGTCGAGACACGATGACGGGCCTGAAGCAGGAGGCTGCTTGCGGAGGACGGGCCCGGCCCTGCATCCCGACCGTCCCGCTGGCCTCCGTCGAGGAGTGGAGGCAGCGGCTGGAGGCCGAGCCCGCCCTGGAGGGCATCGGCGTCGGGAGTCCTCACCGGGACGCATGAGCAGCGAGGACAAGGCTGCGCCATGATGGGACTTTCTGCCTCCGGCGCTACTCCCGGTCCTGGTGTCCACCACCGTCATCGAGGTGGGGGTGGACGTGCCCGAGGCCTCATGATGGTCATCCTGACGCCGAGCGCTTCGGCCTGTCCCAGCTCCACCAGCTGCGCGGGCGGGTCGGGACGCGTGAGCAGGGACGTCCCGTCTGCGTGGCGGTCACCGGCGTGGAGGTCGGTACCACCGCCTTCCACCGGCTCAAGGCCTTCGCCTCCACCACGGACGGATTCGCTCGGCTGAGGCCGACCTCGACCTGCGCAGCGAGGGTGACGTCCTGGGGGCCTCGCAGTCGGGGCGCACCTCGGCCTGGACCTGCTGCGCGTGACCCGCGATGCCCGGCTCATCGCCACCGCCCAGGCGTCAGGCCGAGCGGATCGTGGACGACGATCCGCAGCTGCGCGAGCACTGGCCCCTGGCCGCGGCGATCGTTGAGCGCCTCGACGAGGAGTCCCAGGCCTCCTCGAAAGAGCGTGACAGGTCGGGCTCAGGCAGGACTGGTGGACGCGACGGGCATCGATGGTCGGCTCGGCGAACCAGACCGTGGTCTCGCCGTAGCGCTTGTCCGCGAAGCGCCCAGTCCCCGCCGGCCAGGCGGTTCCGCTGAACGCGTCGAGCGCTCGACGACGACGACGGCGCGGGAGCCAGCCACGGGTCCTCGCTGCGACCAGGGAGTGAGGATGTCGGTGAGCTCCTCCCGCCCGTCAGCTCGTAGGGCGGGATCGATCAGCACCAGGTCCACTGGGAGCGCCCGCCGCGCCGGTCAGGAAGGCGGCTCGCCTTCGCGGTCACCGCCGATGACCCCGCTCAGGCCCAGTGCGCGGATGTTGCGCCGGCAGGTCTGCGATGGCACCGCGCGAGGAGTCCACGAGCGTGACTCGCCGGCCCTCGGCTCGCGGCCTCCAGGCCCAGGGCCCCCGAGCCCGCGCACAGGTCCAGCACCCGAGCGCCGTCGAGCACCCTGCAGTGGTCCAGGCGGGCGAAAGAGCCCTGCGGACGCGCTCGAGGTGGGGGCGCGTCCCGACCGGGGCACCTCGATCCTGCGCCCGCCCACGGTTCCGGCCACGATCCTCGTCATGAGGCAGACCCCTACCCGGCTGCCCCGGCTCTGTCTCCAGACGCGGGCGCTCAGCCCTCCTCGGCCGGGGCGTGCTGACCGTAGCCGGTGTCCTGGATCTGCGTGCGACCGCCGCGATCTGCTCATCGGTGAGGATCTTGGGGCTGCTGACGGCGAGTGCGCAGGTAGAGCTCGCAGACCCACTCCAGCTCCTGGGCCAGGACGTAGGTGGCGGCCAGGTCCGGGCCGGTCACCACGGGAGCCGTGGTTGCTCGCGAGGCTGCCGTGCGTCCCTCGAGGGCCTGCTCGACATTGGCGGCCAGCTCGGGGAGCCGTAGATGGCGTAGTCGGCCACCCGCACGTCGCTGCCGCCGAACATGCAGATGTAGTAGTGCACTGCCGGGAAGCGCGTCGACGCCCTCGAGGCTGGCCACGGTGGTGGCCGCATAGGAGTGGGTGTGCACGACCGACATCTGTCCGGTCGCCCGCAGCGCGGTCAGGGTGCAGGTCCAGCTCGCTGGCGGGTTTGAGCGGCCCTCGACCCTGCCTGCCCGGTGGCGTAGTCGACCACGGCGACCAGGTCGGGGCGCATGTCCTGGTAGGGCAGCCCTGAGGGGTGATGGCGACCAGGTCCCCTCCCGAACGGACAGGTTGTTGGCGGTGCCGACGACCAGTCCGTCGTCGGCCAGTGGAAAGCAGGCATCGGCGATCTGCTGTCGAGCGTCGCTGAGAAGCATGATGGGCTTTTTCCTCGGGGCGTGCCGCTGCGCCCCGTTGCGTCAGAAGTGGTACCGAGGCATCGTCTCATGTTGGCGCTCTCATGTCTCACGATTTCGCGATGTTTTGCCTTAATGCTTGACATGACCGATCGGTCAGGAGCCATCCTTTGTTTGCGCTCACATCGATGTGGGTCCCTGGTCATCGTCGCCCAGTGAAAGGAAACCTGCTCATGTCCGCTGCGTCCTACCCCGCCATCGGAATCCGTCCCCTCATTGACGGACGCCGTCGTGGCGTGAGGGAGTCCCTCGAGGACAAGACCGCTCAGCTGGCCAAGGATGTCGCCGAGCTCATCTCTTCCCGACTGACCTACCCCTGACGGCAGCCCGGTGCGCTGCGTCGTCTCCGAGACCGCGATCGGGGCGTGGCCGAGGCCAACTGCTGCAAGGAGCAGTTCCGCACCGAGAACGTGTGCGCCGACCTGACCGTCACCGCCTCCTGAACTACATCACCGAGGTCCTCGACCTCGACCCTCCATCCCGCACGCCATCTGGGGCTTCAACGGCACCGAGCGCCCTGGGGCCGTGACCCTGGCCGCCGCGGCCGCCGCCTACAACATGCTGGGCATCCCCTGCTTCGGCATCTACGGCCACGACGTGCAGGACGCCGACGACTCGGGCCTGACCGAGGACGTCGTCGAGAACATCCTGCGCTACGTGCGCGCGCCCTGGGGTCGGCCTCATGAAGGGGCGCAGCTACCTCGATCGGGACCGTCTCCATGGGGATCGCGGGCTGCCGCGTCCCCGAGCAGTTCTTCGTCGACTACCTGGGCATGCGCGCCGAGTACATCGACATGATCGAGATCGACCGCCGCATCGCCCACGGCATCTACGACCACCAGGAGTACGAGACCGCCCTGGCCTGGGCCCGGGAGCACTCACCATCGGGGGAGAACCGCAACCCCGAGGCCAACCGCTTCACCCAGGAGGAGTACGACGAGCAGTTCGACTACTGCATCAAGATGCTCCCTCATCGGTCGCGACCTCATGGAGGGCAACCCCGCCCTGGCCGAGCTGGGCTTCGTCGAGGAGGCCGAGGGCACGACGCCATCGCGGCGGGCTTCCAGGGCAGCGCCAGTGGACGGACCATAGCTCAACGGCGACATCCTCGAGACCTTCCTCAACACCACCTTCGACTGGAACGGCAAGCGGCCCGAGAAGGTCTTCGCCACGGAGGGCGACGCCGGCAACGCCGTGGCCATGCTCTTCAACCCGTCCTGACCCACCGTCCCCAGCTCTTCAGCGACGTGCGCACCTACTGGAGCCCCTGAGGCCGTTGAGCGGGTCACCGGCTACAAGCTCGAGGGGACGCGCCGAGAACGGGCTTCATCGACCTGCGCAACTCCGGGGCGACGACCCTCAACGCCACCGGTGAGGAGAAGGACGCCGAGGGCAACCCCATCATCAAGCACTGGTGGAGATCACCGAGGCGGACATCGAGGCGGATCTGAAGGCCTCCACCTTCCACGCCGCCACCCGCGAGTACTTCCCCGGAGGCGGCTTCTCCACGCACTTCACCACCGCCGGCGGCATGCCCGTCACCGCGACCCGCCTGAACTTCGTGGCCGGCCAGGGACCGGTCCTCCAGATCTCCGAGGGCTGGACCGTGGAGCTGCCCGACGACGTGCGCGACCAGATCGTCAACCGTACCGACCCGACGTGGCCGACGACCTTCTTCGTCCCGCGCCTGACCGGCCAGGGCGCCTTCACCTCCGTCTACGACTGGATGGCCAACTGGGGTGCCAACCACACGGCCACCGGCTACGGGCACTTCGGCGCCGACCTCATCACCCTGGCCTCGATGCTGCGCATCCCCGTCTACATGCACAACGTCGAGCGCGAGAGGATCCTGCGCCCCAAGGCCTGGGTGACCCTTCGGCACCGCCGAGCCCGAGAGCGCCGACTTCCGGGCCTGCGCCACCTTCGGTCCCCTCTACCGCTGACGGAGTGCCGCCATGACGAGCACCGGCGAGCACCACGCCCTTGCCCTCGACCTCGGCTCCAGCTCCGTGCGAGCGGTCCTGGGGACCTACCGGCAGGGGGCCATCAGCACCGAGGAGGTCTTCCGCTCCACCACCAGGCGGTGGACGACCACGGCACCCTCACCTGGGACCTCGAGCGCATCATGGATGGTGTTCGTCGGAGCATCGCCATGGCGACGCAGCGCCTGGGGCGGGCCCCCGACCCATCGGCATCGACACCTGGGGGGTCGACTACGGCCTGCTCGACGCCCACGGAGAGCTGCTGCGCGCCCCGCGCGCCTACCGGGACCGGCGCATGGCCCGCTGGGCCGCTGACCTGGACCGGGCCCTCCCCGAGGAGACGGCCTGGCAGGAGACCGGCATCCTGCCTCAGCAGATCAACACGGTCTACCAGCTCTACGCGGACCTGAGGCAGGAGCCCGACCCATCGATCGCGTGGACTCGCTTCCCTGCCCCTGCCCGACCTCGTGGCCCACCTGCTCGGGGCCCCCGCGCAGTCGGGGCGGGCGATCGCCTCGACCACCGGGCTCGCCTCGCCCGGGGCTCGCGGCTGGTCGGCGCGTGTGCTCCAGGCCGCCGGGATCCCCGAGGAGTGGATGCCTCCGCTCGTCGACGACGCCACGGTGGCCGGGACGACCCCGGAGGGGATCACCATCGTCGTCCCGGCGGGCACGACACCGCCTGCGCCGTCCACGCGCTCGGTCTGGCCGGCGACGAGGTGCGCCTGTTCATCTCCTCAGGATCCTGGAGCCTCATCGGGGCCGCGGTTCCCCAGTCCCCGTCCTGACGCAGCGGCCCTGTGGGCCGGACTGACCAACGAGGTGCGCACTGACGGAGGCATCCGGCTGCTGCGCAACCTCACCGGCTTCTGGCTGCTCCAGGAGTGCCAGCGAGCCTGGAACGAGCCCGACACCGGTGCGCTGGTCGAGGCGGCGGGAGTGCGCCTCCTCGGGTCGTCATCGACCCCGACGACGAGCTTCGCCAGTCCCGGCGACATGCCGGACAAGATCGCCCAGTGGTGCCGCAGTCACTACAAGGTGGCTCCCGAGGGGCCGGCGCAGACGGTCCGGCTCATCCTCGAGTCGCTCGCCTGCGCCCACGCCGCCTACGCCCAGGGGCTGCAGGACGTCGTCGGCGACCAGCTGGACCCGGCGGCACCGATCCACCTGGTGGGAGGCGGGGCCCGCAACAGCCTCCTGCCGGCCATGACGGCGGCGGCCTGCCACCGTCGGGTCATCGTGGGCACGCCGGAGGCCAGTGCCCTGGGCAACATCCTCGCCCAGCTCGAGGCCGCCGAGGTCCTCGACCCCGAGCGCGCGCGGTGAGGTGCTGCGCCGCAGCGTCGGCTCCGTGGAGGTCGAGGCCTCCGGGACCATCGCCGATCCCGGCGCCTTCGACGCCATGCGGGAACGGCTGGGCAACGCCACCGCCGACTGACCACCAGGCACGTCGAGCGCAACCACACATTGAACTGAACACCCACCACACGAAAGGAGCAACGATGCTCCGCAACATTCCCGCCAACCTGTCACCCGAACTCGTCAAGATCCTGCTCGAGATGGGCCATGGGGATGAGATTCTCCTGGCCGATGCGAACTTCCCCGGGCACCACCTCCACCCCACCACGGTGCGGGCCGACGGCTTGGGGATCCCCGACCTGCTGCAGGTCCATCCTCACGCTCATGCCCCTGGACCGCTACAGCAGCTACCAGGTGGCCCTCATGGAGACGGTGGGCGACGACCCTCGGCCTCCGGTGTGGGACGTCTACGAGCAGATCTGGAACGAGGCCGAGAAGGATGCCGGACCGGTGAGCGTCAAGACGATTGAGCGCATGGCCTTCTACGACTACACCCCCAGCGTCTACGCCGTCGTCCTCACCGGGGAGACCGCCCTGTACGGCAACCTCATTCTCAAGAAGGGCGTGCTGTGATGACTGCGATCCGTGAGTCCGTGGCTGAGGAGGCCCCTGTCCGGGAGGGGACGGCCAAGCGGGGGTTCCTGTATCCCGGCATGGTGCTGCCCTTCTGTCTGCTGGTCTCCTGCTTCGCCGCCTGGGGCCTGGCCGGAAACATGACCGATCCCCTGGTCAAGGTCTTCCGCTCCGTGTTCTCCATGAACAACTTCCAGTCCTCCTTGGTGCAGTCGGCGTACTACGGGGCCTACTTCTGCCTGGCGATCCCGGCGGCTTTCATCAACAGCCGCCTGGGCTACAAGGGCGGCGTCCTCATCGGGCTGGTGCTGGCGGGAACCGGCGGGCTCCTGTTCATCCCCGCGGCCTACGTCATGACCTACTCGGTGTTCCTGACCGCCCTGTTCACCCTGGCCGCCGGCCTGTCCATTCTGGAGACCAGCGCCAACCCCTTCGTCATGTCCATGGGGCCGGAGCGCAATGCCACTCGGCGCCTCAACTTCGCGCAGGCCTTCAACCCCATCGGCTCCAATCTGGGGGTGCTGCTGGCCGCCCTACTCATCCTGCCCAAGGTGAACCCGGCCACCGCCGAGCAGCGCAAGGCCATGAGCCACGAGGTGCTGCTGGCCACCCAGAGCGCAGAGCTCAAGGCGGTCATGGGCCCCTATGTCGCTCTCGGACTGCTCTACCTCCTGCTGGCCGTCATGATCGGCCGGGTCAAGGTCGTGGAAAGGCCGGTGGAATCGGCTGCGAGTGACAGCGGCGGGCCGGGCAGGCTCGCGCGCCTGCTGCGCAACAAGCGCTACAGCTTCGGGGTGGTGGCGCAGTACTTCAACGTCTCCGCCCAGACCTGCATCTGGACCTACACCCTGCACTACGTCACAGATGCCCTGGGGGTGTCGGACAAGATCGCCGGATACTGGTTGCAGGCGAGTCTCATCGTCTTCCTGGTCTTCCGGTTCCTCATGGTGGGTCTCATGGGGCGGTATGACGCACGAAAAGCTGCTTCTGCTCATGTGCTCCCTCGGGGTCGGCCTGTCCTTGTTCGCCATGGTGAGCGTCAACATTCTGGGGGTGCTGGCCATCGTCTCCCTGTCGGCGTGCATCTCCCTGCTGTTCCCCACCATCTACGGCGAGGCCCTCCTGGGGCTGGGGGAGGACACTAAGTTCGGGGCCGCCGGCCTGGTCATGGCCATCATCGGCGGAGCCACCATGCCTCTGGTGCAGAGCTACATCATGGACAAGACGTCTCCTGCGGTGTCCTACATCACGGTAGCCGGGTGCTTCGTGGTGGTGGCCGCCTACGGGGTCTACACGCTGCGCACGCCCAGGCCCGTCAGCGCCTCCTGACGGTCGCCTCTCACCTCGGAGCTCTGTGCGCCCACTCGGTACGAGCCGGGCGCGCAGAGCTCCGCAGGCTCAGTGGGCCCAGTGGGCTCGTCCGGGAAGGTGATCGTCGGTGCTAGGCCGTGGTCGATGAGGCTCTGACGACGAGCGTCGGCTCCAGGCAGACACTGCGGGCGGGGGCACCCTCGACGATCTCGTCGGACAGGCTCAGCGCGGCCCTTCCCAGGGCGTCGAAGTCCTGCGTGACGCTGGACAGGGACGGGGTCGCCCAACGTGCCAGGGGGATGTCATCGAAGCCGACGACGGCGACGTCGTCGGGGATCCTCACGCCGGCGGCGAGCAGCTCATGGCACAGCCCCAGGGCGATGTCATCGTTGGCGGCGAAGACGGCGTCGGGCAGACCGCTGTCGAGCAGGCGCCTGGCGACCTTGGCTCCGGCCTCTCCCGTCCAGGCGTCCGTGCCCACCCAGCGGCCGGGAACCCCGGCCTGTGCGCACGCCGACTGGTAGGCGGCCAGGCGCTCCGAGGCGTCTTGCCAGGACAGGTCCCCGGTGACGTGCAGCAGGCGGCTGCGCCCCTGATCCAGAAGATGCTCCGTGGCCAGCCTGGCTCCCCGGGCCTGGTCGATGGAGACGGTGGCCAGCTCGGAGAACTCGTGCTGACCCCGAGATGATGGCCACGACCGGACCGCGGTGGCGCTGGGACGAGAGGATGGTCAGGACGTCGGCGCGCTGGGCCAGGACCACGATGGTCGCCACGCGGTGACCGTGCAGGTGAGCCAGTGCCTGTCGCACGGACTCCGGGTCGCCGCCCTCGGCGGTGGCCAGGACGAAGGTGTCCCCCCGCTCGCGCACCGCCCTGGCGATCGCGGAGAAGGTGGAGGCCATCCCGTGCGACAGCCCGGCCGTCAGCAGGATTCCCACGGCCCCGGAGGATCCCGAGGCCAGTGACCGGGCGGCGAGGTTCGGCTCATAACCCAGCGCCTGAACGGCCGCCAGAACCTTCTGACGTGTCTCGGGACGGACCGACGGGTGGTTGTTGAGTACGCGGGAGACGGTCTGCGCTGAGACTCCGACGGCCTCGGCCACGTCACTGAGGGTCACGCGTGTGGACACAAGGGAAATATAGCAGCGCCGCGCCAGGATCCCGGGGTGCCGCGTTGGCGTGCTGGCGCGGGTGGTGCGGCGCGCGTCCCGCACCGCGGCGGGCCCAGCCAGTAGCGTGACCGTATGAGCCTGGCCGTCTACCCCGGAAGCTTCGATCCCCTCACCCTGGGGCACGTCGACATCGCCGCCCGCGCGACCACGCTCTTCGACGTCGTCGTCATCGGGATCGCCCACAACGCCGCCAAGGCCGGACGCCACCTGCTCGACGTCCACGAACGCCTCCGCCTGGCCAGGGAGGCCACCTCCCACCTGCCCGGCGTCGAGGTGGACATCGTCCCCGGGCTCCTGGCCGACTACTGCAGCCGGCGCGGCGCGAGCGCCATCATCAAGGGCCTGCGCAGCGGCAGCGACCTGGACGCCGAGCTGCCCATGGCCCTGCTCAACCGCGACCTGGGGGCGCCCGAGACGGTCTTCCTCCCCGCGTCCGCCGCCTACGCGCACATCTCCTCCTCCCTCGTCAAGGACGTCGCCGGCTATGGCCGGGACGTCTCCGCCCTCGTCCCGCCCGCTGTGGCCCACGCCCTGGCGGTCCGGCTGGCTCAGGCCTCCGGGTCTGCAGCCCACGACGGCGTCGACTCAGGACTCGTCCCGCCCGGGACCCCGCCAAGCCGCTTCGTCGGCGCCGACCACACTCGAGAGGACCTACCGTGACGACCAGCCGTGATGCCGGAGAAGACCTGCTGCGCATCCTCGATGAGCTCGACGAGCTCATCAGCAACGCCCGATCCATGCCGATGAGCGCCTCGGCGATCGTCAACCGGGAGAACGCCCTGCACCTCATCGACAGGGCTCGTGACGCGGTCCCGAGCGCCGTTCGCCGCGCCGAGAAGATCGTCGCCGATGCCGACGCCGTCCTGGCTGAGGGACGGGCCGAGTCCGAACGGCTCGTCCAGTACGCCCAGGAGGAGTCCGAGCGGCTCGTGGCCGGGGAGAACATCGTGCGCATGGCCAATGACCGGGCCGACAGCATCGTGGCTGCGGCGGAGGACAAGGCCGCCTCCCTGCGTCACGGGGCCGATGAGTACTCCGACCGCACCCTGGCCTCCCTGGAGGCCGAGGTCGCCAAGGTCGCCGAGCAGATCCGCGCCGGCCGCGAGGTCCTGGCCGGCCGCCTGGGCGACGGCGCGGGCCAGCCGGTGGAGATCCAGGAGCCCGTGCGCCGTCGCTCGGGCTGGTCCGTGGACCCCTCCGCCCACTGAACCAGAGGCGCCGCAGCCCCACCGGGTACGCTCGCACCAGACACCTCGTCCATCACCCCGCCCACCAGCCGCCCAGCACCACGTGCATCACCTGGTACATCACCTGGGCATCACGCGGACATCATGCCGCTGGGGCCCCTCGGTCATCGCTGGATGCGGCGCGGTCAACCCGCTGTGGAGGAACCCATGTCAGGACTCGTCGTCGATATCGTCGACCTGCCCCGTGCCACCGGCTCGGTCAAGAACCCTGCAGATCCGCACCCCGCCCCCCGCCGACCTGGGCACCGAGGTCATCGGCGTGCCCTGAGGGCAGCGACCTCGCCCTCGACGTCACCCTGACCTCCATGGACGACGGCGTCCTGGCGCAGGCCGACGCCGACCTGCACGTCCACGGCGAGTGCGTGCGCTGCCTGCGCGACCTCGATGAGGACCGCAGCGTGAGGATCGACGAGCTCTACCTCTTCCCCGAGGTCATCGAGGCCCAGCGGGCCGAAGGCGATGAGGAGGCAGAGGACCTCCTGGCGGTGGGGAGACCACCCTGACCTCGAACCGGCACTGCGCGACGCCCTGGTGCCCACGCTGCCCTTCCAGCCCCTGTGCCGCCCCCTGACTGCCCCGGACTGTGCCCCTGACTGCGGCAAGCGGCTCGAGGACCTGCCCGCCGACCACCACCACGAGGTCCTTGACCCGCGCTGGTCCGCCCTGGCCGGCCTGCTGGAGACCGAGACCGGTCAGGAGGGCGAGCAGGACGCGCCCACGAGCAGGGGAGGAACAGGCCTGATGGCCAAGCGCCGCAGCGCCCCGCCCGCGCGCACCGACACCGAGGCCCTCGTCTACCGCTGGGGGCCGAGCATCGATGCCCACCTGCTCGACCTGGCCCCTGACCCACCGCTCCCTACGCCCACGAGAACGGCGGCCTGCCCACCAACGAGCGCCTGGAGTTCCTGGGCGACCCGTCCTGGGCATCATCGTCACCGAGTACCTCTACCGCACCCACCCGGAGGTCCCCTGAGGGCCAGCTCGCCAAGATGCGCGCCGCCACCGTCTCCGAGCCGGCCCCTGGCCGCCGTCGCCCGCGACCTGGGACTGGGGGAGTTCATCAAGCTCGGCAAGGGCGAGGCGCCTCGGGCGGGCGGGACAAGGACTCCATCCTGTCCGACACGGTCGAGGCCCCTCATCGGCGCCACCCTACCTCACCCACGGTCTGGAGGAGACCCGCACGGTCGTCACCCGGCTCGTCTCCCGCTTCCTGGACTCTGCCCGCACCCGCGGCGCGGGCCTGGACTGGAAGACGAGCCTCCAGGAGCTCACCGCCGTCCACCAGCTCGGCAACCCCGCCTACGAGGTCACCGGAACCGGCCCCGATCACCAGCGGGTCTTCACCGCCAGCGCCATCGTTGACGGCGAGGTCCTGGGGACAGGGCACCGGCAGCTCGAAGAAGGTCGCCGAGCATGACGCCGCCGAGGCCGCCTACGCCGCCATCCTGGCCGCCCGGGGCGACGGCGGCCTCAACCTGCCCGGAGTCAACGAGGCCCTGCGCGCCGACCTGCTCACCGGGCAGGGCTCCCAGACGAGCTGATGCCAGAGCTGCCCGAGGTCGAGGTGGTGCGCGCCGGTCTCGCCCGGCACGTGGCCGGACGCACCGTCACCCGCGTCGAGGTCCTCGATCCCGCGTCCGCTGCGCCGCCAGGACGGGGGAGCGCAGGCCTTCGTCGACCAGCTCACCGGGCGCACCCTGACTGCGGCCGTCCGCCGCGGGAAGTTCCTGTGGCTGCCCCTGGATGACGGACGCGCCCTGTCGGCCCACCTGGGCATGAGCGGCCAGCTGCTCGTGCGCGGCACCACCGCCGCGACCGCTCCCTGACGCTGCCCCGGAGTCCCACCGTGCCGCGGCCTTCCTGGCCGATCCGGACACTCTGCCCGGCGGGCGCCCAGCGGACCTGAGTGCTACCGAGCAGCCCCGCCACGTGCGGACATCTCCACCTCCGCCCGCCACCTGCGAGTGCGCCTCCACCTCAGCACCGACCGCGATGACGACGGCGACAACGGCGACGACGGCGCCGGCGCGGCGGTCCTCGACCTGGTCGACCAGCGCATGCTCGGCGGCCTGCACGTCGTCGACCTGACCCCCACCGCCGACGGCGCTCCCGGCGGGATGGGCGACCCGCGGCCCGCTGCTGCCCGCCGACGCCACCCATATCGCCCGTGACCCTGCTCGACCCGGCCCTGAGCTGACCGGCCCCACCGGCGTCGTCGCCTGGGGTGCGCCTCGAGGCGCGCCATCAAGACCCAGCTGCTCGACCAGGACTCGTCTCGGGCATCGGCAACATCTACGCCGACGAGGGCCTGTGGGAGGTCGGGTGCACGGCCTGCGCCCTGGAACCGGTCTCGGCCCGCGGGTGGTGGCCCGGATCCTGAGTCCACCGCTGAGGTCATGCGCCGGGCCCTTGAGGTCGGTGGCACGAGCTCGATGCCCCTCACGTCGATGTCGAGGGTGCCGCCGGGTTCTTCGCCCGCGAGCTGGGCGCCTACGGGCGCCAGGGACCGAGTGCCGCCGCTGCAAGGCCACCATGGTGCGTGAGACCCTGGGAGGGCGTTCTCACACCCTACTGTCCCCGTTGCCAGACCCGTCCGCGCCGGCACCGGTAGGCGCCGCCAGTGCTCGCAGGGAGCCTCACAACAGCATCACCGCAGCATCGCCACAGTGCCGCCAGGGTTGTGACGTAGGTTTCATACCCCTGGTAATGTCGCGAGTATGGCACACACCCCATCGTCGGAGATCGTCCGCGTCATGATCGTGGACGACCACGAGATCGTCCGTCGCGGCATCGCCGAGATCATTGACCGCGCTGATGGGCTCGACGTCGTCGCCGAGGCGGGATCCGGGCCGAGGCGGTGCGTCGGGCCGAGCTGGTCCGCCCCGATGTCATCCTCGTGGACCTCCAGCTGCCCGACGGCACCGGCATCGAGCTCATGCAGGAGCTGAGGGACCCGTGCCCCAGGCCCCGCCGATCGTGCTGACCTCCTTCGACGACGACGAGGCCTCTGGCCGAGGCCCCTGGCGGCAGGTGCCCGGGCCTACCTGCTCAAGACGGTCCACGGCGCCGAGATCAGCGACGTCGTGCGGGCCGTCGCCTCCGGGCGCGTCCTGCTCGACGAGCGCACCGTGACGCGCCGCCGGGCGGACCACGACGACCCCACCGCCGACCTGACCAACGCCGAGCGCAAGGTCCTCGACCTCATCGGCGACGGCCTGTCCAACCGGGAGATCGGTGAGCGGCTCGGAGTCGCCGAGAAGACGGTCAAGAACCACATCACCTCCCTGCTGGCCAAGATGGGTCTGCAGCGACGCACCCAGGTCGCCGCCTGGGTCGCCGGTCAGCGAGCCTCGGGCTGGCGCAACAGCTGACGGGTCCTCCTGCGCGCTGAGCCCGCCACCGAGGGGCGCACGCGGACTCAGCGCACCCGGCCGCCCCCGTCCAGGGCACTCGCCAGGTGAAGCAGGTGCCGCGCCGCTCGCCGTCGGAGCGGGCCCGTGGACCGATGACGAAGCTGCCGCCGTGGCGGCGGGCCCGCTCGGCCATGTTGGCCGTCCCCGAACGGCGCGTCACTGAGGGATTCACCCCGACGCCGTCGTCACGGCAGACGATCTCCACCACCGGGCTGCCCCGGAAGGGCTCGGCGTCTCCCGAGGCGTGACCTCGTCGTCGCCGGGGCCGCAGCACTGCCCTGAGCCCGGCTGCACCCCTCGATCTTGACGTCCACCGTCACCGAGGAGGCGTGGGCGTGACGGGCCACGTTGCTCAGTCCCTCGCGCACGACGGCGACCATGTCGTCGGCGATGTCCGGTGGCACGGCGGCGTCGACCGAGGCGATGAGCCGGTCCTCCTCGTCGCGGTCCACCTGGGCCAGGCCCCCGGCCGTCGACGCTCAGCAGCAGCGAGGGGCGTAGCCCAGGGCGTTGCGGGCCAGGGATGCCTCGCGCCGCAGCCGCTCGATCACCCCTGACCTCCTCATCGCGGTCGCGCAGGGAACGCACGATGGAGCGGATCTGGCCCACGGAGTCGTCCACCGCCTCCAGGGCGGTGCTCAGCACGGAGCACACCGCATCCAGGTCCGCCTGCGCGCTGGAGGCCAGCCGTTCCCGGGCCGCGGAGATCTGCATCCCGGTGGCGAAGAGCTGCTGATGGCCAGGTCGTGCAGATCCCGGCCGATCCGGGCCCGCTCATCGAGCAGCGTGGCCATCTCCTCGGCGTGCTGGGCGTCGGCCAGCTCGAAGGCCATGGTGGCCTGTCCCCGCCACGAGCTCGGCGATCTCCAGGTCCTGGGCGGTGAAGGGTGCCGCGCCGGGGGAGCGCAGCAGCAGCATCACCCCCACGCCCCGCCCCCGGTGGATCATGGGGGCGTAGAGGGCCGGCCCGAACTGGGCCAGCTGGGGGACCATCAGGTCGCCGTCGCCCCAGGCGTCCTCCAGGGAGTCCACGACCAGGCCGGTCTGATGGGCCAGGGTGGTCAGGGCCCGACCCTCGGGCGGGAAGAAGGTGCCGATCAGCTCCCTGGCGTGCTCGCCGTCGGCGATCTCGCAGATCCAGCGCTCCCCGATGCTGGGCAGGATGAGGGCGGCGGTGTCGGCGTGAGCGACCTGGCGGACACGGTGGGCGATGAGCGTCAGCGCGTCATCCTCCTCGGCGCCCGAGAGCAGCAGCGTCGTCAGCTCCTGGGAGACCACCATCCACTGCTCGCGGTCACGGGCCTCGCGGTACAGGCGGGCGTTCTCCACGGCGACGGCTGCGGCCTGGGCCAGGGTCAGGACGGCGTCGGCGTCCGAGCGGGTGAAGCCCCCCGGCTTGTCACACAGGTAGAGATGTCCGTAGACCTGGCCGTGAAGGCGCAGCGGGGCCGAGAGCAGACTGCCGGTCTCCTCACCCTCGATGGCACCGGTGAAGGCCGATGCCCTGCCCAGGTCGTTGTCGATGACCATCCCGGTGCCCTCGAGCCCGCTGAGCAGGGACTCAGAGGAGGCGTGCGAAGCGCCGGCGGTATCGGGGGCGCCGGCCATCTGGGCGAGCTCATCGAGGGTCGCCGTGGGCACCCCGCTGCACAGACCGGTGCCCTGAGCTCGCGCCGGAGGGATCGGGCGAGAGGGGCCGGCCGGGTCAACATCCATGTCCGCGTGGTTGAGCACGGCGATGGTTCCCCACGAGGCACCCGTGATGGAGCAGGCCGACTCCACCAGACGGCGCAGCGCGTCGGGGACCCGCAGGGAGCTGGTGAGGCTCAGGGCCGCCTGGATGAGGGCGACAGTCGCCTCGTCCAGGCTCGGCTGAAGGGCCGACACCCGGCGGCCACGGGTGGAGACCAGCTGGTCGGCGTGGACGGCGTAGGCCAGACGCCCCGCCGCGGCGTTCTCCTCCGAAGAGGTCGCCAGCGCCTCCCCACGTGGCGCCGGGGGGCCGTCGAGCTCCTCCGGGGCGTCCTCGGGCACACCGGGGAAGCCAAGACCGTCGCCGAGAGTGTCTGCTGCGTGCTGCGGGTGGGGTGTCGTCATCGTGCTCAGCTCGTTCAGCTCGTACCGGATACGTGGTCCTGCTGCCTGTCCTGATCCTCCTGGGAGAGCGACCACCGGTAGGTCTCGGAGACGTCCTGGAGCTCGCGGTGGCTGCCTCGGTGCAGGATAGTCGCCGGGGCCTGCTCACCGGTGGCCTGCGGCCGGCGTCCCATGACGAGGACCCTCGTCGGCGTGCTCCAGGGCGCTGAGACGATGGGTGACCAGGAGAGTGCTGCGGCCCTGGTCGCCCGCTGTCAGCAGGTCGGTCACGAGCCGGTCCGCGGTGAGGGCATCGAGATGCTCACCGGGCCTCGTCCAGCAGCATCAGGGGAGCCGGAGCCGCCAGGGCCCGGGCGAGCAGGAGCCGACGCCGCCCCCCACCCTGACAGTGTGGTGGCATCGGTGCCGATGATGGTCTCAACTCCTTCGGGAAGAGCCTCGAGCCAGCTCCCCAGGCCGGCCCGCCTCAGCAGCTCGCCGGCCTCGGCGGGGGTGACGTCCCCGCGCGCCACGCGCAGGTTCTCCAGGACGCTGGTGTGGAAGACGTGCGCGTCCTCCGCGGTCAGGCACACCCGGGCCGCCACCTCTGAGTGGCCGCCTGCCACGGGGGGACGCCGTCGAGCGTCAGCGTGCCGCCCCGAGGCTCCAGCAGCCCCGCCAGCGTGGCCAGCAGTGTCGACTTGCCGATCCCCGACGGCCCCACGATCGCCACTCGGCGACCGACCCGAAGATCCAGGTCGATGCCCTCGGCCACCACCGGGCCGCCCGGCCAGCCCACCGCCAGACCCCGTGCCTTGAGGTACGGGCCCTGGGCGGAGGGCTCGGGCAGCTCCAGAGGCGCGGAGGACGTCGCGGAGCCGCTGGCGGCACTGGCCTCAGCGGCCTCGATGAGCTCCACGATGCGGCAGGCGGCGCCGGCCGACCTGACCAGCTGCACGCTGGCCGGGCCGAGCGCGGAGGTGGCCTCGAAGGCGGCCAGTGGAACCAGGACGATCACTGCCAGCCAGACCGGGGCCAGCTGCCCGGAGGACACGGCGCTCACCCCCACCACCAGGTTTCCCAGGACCGCCAGGCCCATGGCGGCCACGTCCACGGCCGCCGCGATCGCGGCCGGTACCGCGGCCCGGTCCCGCAGACGGGTCAGGCTCTCCTCCCGGGAGGCGACCTGGCGCATCGAGCCGGCCAGACGCCCGGAGACGGACAGCTCGGGGGCCCCCTCCAGGACCGCCAGCACCTCCGCGGACAGCTCAGTGGCCTGCCTCTGACGGGCCTGCTCGGCGATTCTCGCCGAACGGATGGTGGCCAACGGGCCCACCAGTCCCGACAGCAGCAGACAGGCCAGCAGGATGAGGCCCGCCGGCCAGTAGACCACGCCGACGCCGAGACATGTGGCTGCGCCCAGGACGGCGGCGACAGCCGCCGGCAGATAGGCGCGCACCACGAGATCCCCGACCGCGTCGATGTCGCTGCCCACTCGCGCCAGGACGTCGCCGCGGCGCAGGCCCGCAACCGTGTCGGTGCGGGCTGAGGCCAGGGACTCATAGAGGCGGGTGCGCAGAGCGCCCATGCCTCTCAGGGCGGTGTCATGGGAGACGAGCCGCTCGCAGTAGCGCAGCACGGAGCGTGAGATGCCGAAGAGCCGCACCGCCACCGGCGCAACCCCCAGCGCGACGACGTCGGGCATCTGTGAGGCCCGCGCAATGAGCCAGGCCGCCACCCCGGACAGGGACACGGCCGAGGCCATACCCGCCGTCCCGGCGACTACGGCCAGGATGAAGCGTGAGCGGTCCAGGTTCAGCAGGCCCACCGCCCGGCGCAGGGAGCGTCGCTCATCAGCGGACAGCGCGGGGGAGAGGGCGGAGGCAGTCGGATGTGCGGGGTCTCACGGGGGTCCTCAGGGGCCTCAGGGGATCAATGTGCTTTGCCGTGCTCACAGGGCCTCCTCCTGCGCCGTCGCCGCCTCATGGGCAGATGCCCGGTCAGGTGTCCGGTCAGGTGCGATGTCCGCCGGCGGTACCGCTGGCTCGTCACGGCGATGGTCTGCTCGGCCAGGGCCATGAGCGCAGGACGGTGCGCAATGACCACCACCGTGCGCCCCGAGGCGTGCAGCGCACGGACTGCGTCCAGGACGTGGGCCTCACTGGCCGCGTCCAGGTGCGCGGTCGGCTCATCCATGACCACCAGGGGCGCCGTCGAGCACAGGGCCCGGGTCAGGGCCAGACGCTGGCGCTGTCCCCACGGACAGTCCCACACCTGCACTGCCCACCGGGGTCCGCCAGCCCCTGCGGCAGGCCGTCCACGACCTCATCGAAGCCCGTGGCCCGGGCCGCCTCGACCAGTACGTCGGGCACGTCCCCTGCCGCCGCGGCTCCCGGCTCGGCATGATCCAGGACGTTGTCCAGCACCGTGCCCGGGGTGATGGTGGGGCGCTGGGGCACCCAGGCGATCTGCTCCCACCAGGTGGCCGGATCGATCTGGGCGAGGTCGACGACGCCGCTGCTGGAGCGCCGCCGTCCGGGCACGATCCTCACCCGCCCCCGGTCAGGGGGCAGCAGGCCGAGGAGGACCTGCGTCGTCGTCGTCTTGCCCGCACCTGACGGGCCGGTCAGCGCCACCAGGCTGCCCGGCCGGATCGAGGCGCTGAGCCCGGCGGGGGCCCACGCGCCCCGGGAGGCGACGGACACCTCATCGAGCTCGATCGTCGACGAGCGCAGGTCGGGGGCCGGCAGGTCGCCGTGCTCGGGCACCGGGGTCTGAAGAACCTCGAAGACCGCGTTCGCCGCCGCCACCCCGTTGGCCGAGGCGTGGAACTGGAAACCCACCTGCCGCAGCGGCTGATAGACCTCAGGGGCCACCATGAGGACGAGCAGGCCGGTGAACAGATCCATGCGTCCGGCCACGAGCCGGAACCCGACCTGGACGGCGATGATCGCCACCGACAGCGTCGTGATGAACTCCAGGACCGCCCCCGACAGGAAGGCGACCCGCAAGGTCGACATGGTGGTGCGCCGGTAGGAGCGGCTCAAGGAGCGCACCTGCTCGACCGGTCCCTGCTCGCGCCCGAGGGCCTTGAGCGTGGGCAGGCCCGAGATGAGATCGAGCACCTGATCGCCCAGGACCTGCATGGTCTTGAGGCGCTCCTGGGAGACGGACTGGGTCATCCTGCCGATGAGGATCATGAAGATCGGAATGAGGGGCAAGGGGCACACCACGGCCACCGCGGCCGACCAGTCCTGGGTGAGGAGCACCAGCACCGTGGCCGGTGTCACCGTCGAGGCCAGCACCAGCTGGGGAAGGTAGCGGGTGAAGTAGGGCTCGAGGTCGTCCAGCGCGCGAGTCAGAAGAGTGGCCGTCTGCGTCCCGTGAAGCGCCTGCCAGCGGGGGCCCAGTTGGGCCGCGTGCTCCAGAACCAGCCGGCGCAGCTCAACGATGGTCTCCGTGGCGGACCGGTGGGCGTGAACCTCCTGGAGCAGGACCACCAGGGCCCCTGGGCCGCCAGGACCCCTGCCCAGAGCCACCGCCAGTGCCCTGATGGTAGACGGTGCGGCCCCCTCGGAGATGACCGAGGAGACCGCACCGGAGATGAGGAAGGCCTGAACCACCACCAGCACGGCGGTCACCATTCCGGTGACGGCGGTGGCGGCGATGTATCGGCGGGCGGAGCGTGCGTAACGCATCAGCCGGGGATCGAGGGGCTTCACCTGCTCAAGGATAGGGGAGTAGGTCCAAGGGCCCGGAGACCCCCGGCCGATGCGTCGCGCTGTCTGTCAGTACCCGAAGTGCGCCTCGGGCTGGGTTGAGTCGCGCACCAGCGTGGGGTGCAGCCCGCCCTGGTCGGGGTTGATGCTCTCAACGCTGATGCGCGAGGCGAAGACCTTGTAGCTCCAGATCGTGTAGGCCAGGACCCCGGGGACGAACACCGCCGCGGCGACGCTCATGATGAGCAGTGTCGTGTCGGCGCTCGCGGCCTGCTGGATCGTCAGCGAGTAGGCCGGGTCCACCGAGGAGCGCATGACGTTGGGGGCCATCGCGGCGAAGATGAAGACGACGGCGAAGGCGATCCCCACGAAGTGCAGGGCGAAGGCCCGCCCCTCGTTCCCGGAGCGTCCCATGAGCAGGGAGCCGATGAGTCCGGCCGCGGCGATGACCAGCGGAATCCAGGACAGAGCGCTGCCCGAGTAGGCCAGCTGCGCCCACAGGGCCCAGGCGGCGGTGACCGCGGTGGCCGCCGGGGCGAGGCGGCGTGACATCCGCAGCGCGCGCTGCGACAGGTCACCAGTGGTCTTGAGGGCCACGAAGAGCGCACCGTGGTTGAGGAAGAGCAGGCAGGTGACGGCTCCGCCCAGCAGGGTGAAGGGAGTCACCATGGTGAGCAGGCCCCCGGTGATCTGGTGGGCGGCACCGGGCACCAGGGAGTCGGCCGGCACCTGGGCGGCTGGGACGACGGCGCCGTTGGAGGTCTGGACGACCTCGATGTGCATGCCCTGAACCAGGTTGGCGAAGGCCACGCCCCACAGGATGGAGGGCAGCCAGGCGCTGATCGTGTGGACCCAGTCCCAGCGGTCGCGCCAGGTCTGGGAGTTGACCTTGGGGCGCCACTCGATGGCGCACACGCGCACGATGAGGCACAGCAGAATGATGAACAGGACGATGTAGGCCCCGGAGAACAGGGTGGAGTACCACTCGGGGAAGGCGGCGAAGGTCGCCCCGCCGGCAGTCAGCAGCCACACCTCGTTACCGTCCCAGTGGGGGCCGATGGTGGACAGCGTCGCGCGCCGCTCGCGCTCGTCGCGGCCCAGGATCTTCAGAATCATGCCGACGCCGAAGTCGAAGCCCTCCAAAGTGAGGTAGCCGATCCACAGGACGGCGATGAGGATGAACCAGAGGATGCTCAGTGTCATGGGTTTTCTACCTTCCTCGGCTCAGTAGGCGAAGGACAGGGCCGGGGCGGCCTCGGAGGAGTCATTGGAGTCGTCGCTGGAGTCCGTGTCCTTGCCGTCCTTGCCGTCCTGGTCGGTCTGCTCGGACGTGCCGGTCTTGTCCGGCACCGGGGTGCGCAACCCTTCACGGATGTAGCGGCGCAGCAGCACGAACCAGACCACTCCGAGTGCGGCGTACAGCAGGGTGAAGATGACCATGGAGGCCAGCACCGTGCCCGAGGAGACCACGGAGGAGACGCCGTCGGCGGTGAGCATGTAGACCTGGGAGACCGGATCGGACAGGTTGGGGACGATGACCCAGGGCTGACGGCCCATCTCACGGAAGATCCAGCCGAAGGAGCAGGCGATGAAGGGCAGCCACATGGTCGCCAGTGCCGCCTTGCCCAGAACCGGGCGGGAGATGAGCCTGTCGGAGCGGGTCAGCCACAGGGCCAGGGCCCCCAGGCCCATGGAGGCCATGCCCAGTCCCGATCATGAGGCGGAAGGACCAGAAGTTGACCATGATGTTGGGGCTGTAGTCGACGGCGTTGCCGCGCGCATCGGTGGTGCCGTACTGCTTGGCGTAGGTGTCGCCGGCCTCCTTGAGCCCAGTGATCTTGGCGTTGAAGTCGTTGGTGGCCATGAAGGAGTAGACACCGGGAACCGAGATGAACCGGACCATGCCGTCCTCGTTGTTCTTGCAGTCCCCGAAGGCGGCCACGGTGAAGGGGGCTCCGGCCTCGGTGTGGCACAGGCCCTCGGCGGCGGCCATCTTGGCCGGCTGGTACTCGGCGACCAGCTGGCCCTGCATGTGGCCGGTGCCCGCGGTGACCAGACCCGCGGCCACCATGGTGATGGCCCCGAAACGGGCGACCCGCCGCCACAGCTCACGCGCCTCGAAGTCCTGCTTGGCCTGGGCGGCCTTGACCATCCACCACACGGACACGCCCATGACGACGGCCGCGGCCACCAGCAGGGCCGAGGAGATGACGTGCAGCACGGTGGCCCACACCAGCTCGTTGGACAGGAGCTTGAGGAAGCCGCTCACCCCATCGAGCTCGGCACGCCCCGTCTTGGGGTTGACGACGGCGCCCACCGGGTGCTGCATCCAGGAGTTGGCGGTGAGGATGAAGAAGGCGGAGAAGTTCGTGCCGGCGGCCACGGCCCACATGCACAGGTTGTGCAGCCTGGGGGACAGGCGGTCCCATCCGAAGATCCACAGGCCCAGGAAGACGGACTCCATGAAGAAGGCCAGTAGGGCCTCGAAGGCGAGGGGGGCGCCGAAGATGTTGCCGACGAACCTGGAGTACTCCGACCAGTTCATGCCGAACTGGAACTCCTGAACGATGCCGGTGGCCACGCCGAGCGCGAAGTTGATGAGCAGGATCTTGCCGAAGAACTTGGTGGCCACCAGCCACTGCTTGTTGCCGGTCCTGCGCCACAGCGTCTCCATGAGAGCCACCAGCGGGGACAGCCCGATGGTCAGCGGAACCAGGATGAAGTGGTAGACGGTGGTGATACCGAACTGCCAGCGCGCTAGATCCAGAGAGTCCAGCGCCATGGGAGAGATGGCCATCCTTGCCACCTTTCGGAGATGACGATGAGATCGATAGGTTGTCCTGTAGAGTTTCCTGCAGGTCAATAGGAGTATTGTACGGCAACTATGACGTCGTGTCGCGAAACGCAGGGCGGGTGAAGGTGCTGCGGGATGCGGTCCGACCGGTTCTTTTCCTGTCGATGCCTCGCTGACGAGGTGATGTTCGGGGTGCTTGTCAGGCAAGCGGTACGGTGTGGTTGTCGCAGAATGGGGATGAAAGTCCGTGGCGCGTTGTGGGGCTTGCTGTGTGTCTGACCGAGGGGTGAGTGCCTGCTGGGGGCGTGATGAGGGCAACGTGAACGCAGATCGAGGACGCCATGAGTCGCACAAGCGCATCTCGGCGTTTGTGTGGGATACTTCGAGGCGGCATCGGGTGCCTCGTACCAGTACCTGACGCCGCGCCTTACGGCCGACCCTGTCCGAGGACCTTGCGCCGCCTGAGATGCGCCGCTGCGAGCCCGGTCTGAGTGGACGCCAGGTAAGGCGTGCGCCCTTGCGGCGCGCTCAAGACTTTTCGCTGCTCCCGCTAGGGAGCACAACCGCGCTGACGCGTCGAGGGTACGGCGACGGCGTCGGCCCCGGAGAGTGCAAGCCCCATGGCACGTCGCACCACATCAGAATCAACAGAATCATTCGAGCACGGCGACGGTGAGGCCGTGAGCTCCCCTGGCTCCCGCGCCGCCGCCGCAGGGTCACTGCGGCCGCGGCCGCCCCCTGCCCAGGCCCCCTGCTGCCGAGCAGCCCGGTTCGGTGGAGGGCTCGAGACCGTCACCACGTCCGGCCTCCGAGGAACCCGGCGTTCAGCAGGCCCCGGCAGCCCCGGCGGCTGAGCCGGTCCCGCCGCGTCGGCGCCGGAAGGTTGTCGCGGCCTCCGCCGCTCCTGAGGAGGCTCCCGCCGCCGAGGCCCGCGTCGCCGTCGAGGCCGACGAGCCTGACGAGCCGGGCGTGACCGAGGACGCATCGAGCAGCGAGGCCGCGCAGGAGGAACTCGAGGACCAGGTCGAGGAGTCGGCCGAGACCGACGAGACCGACGACGAGGAGGCCGACCAGCCCCACGAGGACGACGAGCCCGTCGGCGCGGACATCGATGAGGAGGAGGACCTCCAGGTCCCCCGGCTGCCTGCCGCCTCGCTCCTGTTCCAGGCCCCCGACCCCAGCCGGGCCCGTCGGCGCCGTCGGGTCACCGCGGCGAGCGCCGCTCCCCAGGAGGCGCCGACCGCCTCGCGTCACCAGGGCGCCAAGGACGGGACGGATGAGGAGGACGCCGACGCGCGGACCGGTTCCCGGGGACATGACGAGGATGCTGAGGCCGAGTCCTCCCGAGCCGACCGCAGTGGCGGTCGCGGCCGCCGGCGTCGGCGGGCCGCCGCCGGTACCGGGGCCCCGCAGGAGCGCCGCGAGGACTCCTCCCGCGACGAGGCCGACGCCGAGTCCGCCCAGGTCTCAGAGGCCGATGGCACTGACAGTGCCGATGGGACCGATGAGGCCCGGGCCGATTCTTCGGAGGACGCCCACGAGGGCGGGGCCCGCCGCAAGCGGCGCCGTGGCGGGCGCGGTCGGCGCTCGCGCTCGCGTGGCGAGGACCCGGCGCGCACCGACGCCGATGATGAGTCGCAGGCGGCGGAGGATGACAGCGCCGATGAGGCTCCCTCGCGCGAGACCTCCTCCGATGCCGCCGCGGAGACCACCACGAGCACCGTGTCCGGATCGCGCCGCCGGCGACGTCGCTCCCGTACTCGCTCGGAGGGTGGCGACCTGCGTGACGAGGTGACCGCCCTCAAGGGGTCCACCCGCCTGGAGGCCAGCGCCAGCGCCGTCGCGAGGGCAGGGCGGCCGGGCGCCGTCGTCCCATCGTCACCGAGGCGGAGTTCCTGGCCCGTCGCGAGTCCGTGGACCGGCAGATGATTGTGCGCGAGTCCGACGGCCTCAACCAGATCGCCGTCCTGGAGGACGGGCTCCTCGTGGAGCACTACGTCTCCCGGCACACCCAGACCTCCATGGTCGGCAACGTCTACGTCGGCCGGGTTCAGAACGTCCTTCCCTCCATGGAGGCCGCCTTCGTGGACCTGGGCAAGGGGCGCAACGCTGTCCTCTATGCCGGCGAGGTCAACTGGGACGCCGCCGGCCTGGAGGGCAGGCCCCGCCGCATCGAGGACGCCCTCTCCAGCGGCGACACCGTCCTGGTCCAGGTCACCAAGGACCCCATCGGCCACAAGGGCGCCCGACTCACCAGCCAGATCACCCTGGCGGGCCGATACCTGGTCCTGGTTCCCGGCGGCACCATGACGGGCATCTCGCGCAAGCTGCCGGATACCGAGCGCAGCCGCCTGAAGAAGATCCTCAAAAGCGAATCGTGCCCGACTCGGCCGGAGTCATCGTGCGCACCGCCGCAGAGGGGGCCACCCAGGAGCAGCTGACCGCCGACGTCGAGCGCCTCGTGGCCCAGTGGGAGGCCATTGACAAGAAGGCGTCCTCCGTCATGAAGGGCAGCGGCAAGGCCCCCTGTCCTGCCTCAAGGGCGAGCCCTGAGCTCGCCGTGAGGGTCATCCGCGACGTCTTCAACGAGGACTTCCGCAAGCTCATCGTCTCCGGGGACAACACCTGGTCCACGGTCTCGCAGTACATCGACGAGGTCAGCCCGGATCTGTCCGAGCGCCTCGAGCACTGGGTCGGGCCCGAGGACGTCTTCGCCGCCCACCGCGTCGACGAGCAGCTCGCCAAGGGCTTCGACCGCAAGGTCTGGCTCCCCAGCGGCGGCACCCTGGTCATCGACCGCACCGAGGCGATGACCGTCATCGACGTCAACACCGGGCGCTTCACCGGCGCGGGGGGCACGCTGGAGGAGACCGTCACCCGCAACAACCTGGAGGCCGCCGAGGAGATCGTCCGCCAGCTGCGCCTGCGCGATATCGGCGGCATGGTTGTCATCGACTTCGTCGACATGGTCCTGGAGTCCAACCGGGACCTCGTGCTGCGCCGGCTCGTGGAGTGCCTGGGTCGCGACCGTACACGCCACCAGGTCACCGAGGTCACCTCACTGGGTCTGGTCCAGATGACCCGCAAGCGGGTGGGCCAGGGCCTGGTCGAGGCCTTCTCCACCACCTGCGAGCACTGCAAGGGACGGGGGCTTCATCGTCCACGACGAGCCCGTGGAGAACCAGCAGGTCGACATGTCGGCCTCCGCCTCACGCGGTGGCGGGCGTTCGCGCGGACGCAAGAACCGTGAGGAGCAGGCCGCCGGCGGGGGTAAGAAGGAGGCCAAGCAGGACTCTCAGGAGACCAAGGGCTCCAAGAGCTCCAAGGGCTCCGGTCGTGGCAAGGCATCGGCAGGGCGCGACGTCGCCGCATCGCCGGAGCCCGGAGTCGACGACGAGGCCCGGGCGGCAGTGCGCGGGGCCCTGGCCCAGATCGCGGCCGCCGCCGAGCAGGCCCACAAGGACAGCCAGCAGGAGGGGCCGGAGTCTCATGAGGATCAGGGGGCCGTCGAGGCCCCGGAGGCCGGCGTGAGCGACAGCGCCCATGGTGCGGCGCAGACCGCGCAGGACGCGCAGCCCGCCGACGGCCAGGACGCTTCGGACTCCCCGGTCGAGGACAAGCCGGTCAAGAGCCGGTCGAGGAAGGCGGCTGACAAGAAGTCGGCGAAGAAGTCCAGTGAGAAGAAGGGCGACAAAGGCGGACAAGAAGTCGGGAAAAAAGACCGGCAAGAAGGCCGAGAAGAAGGTCGCCGCAACGTCCGAGGACCCCGCTGAGCCGCAGTCCGGCGAGGCGCCGTCTGAGTCGGCCGAGGACAAGCCGGCGAGGAGAACGCGACGGCGGGTCACGGCCAAGAGCGCCGCGCCCTCACCGGAGAATTCTTCAGACACCCCGGAGGAGTCGGCCTGACGACGCCTCCGTGCCCAAGAACACAGGGGCGGGGCGGATCGGAGGTTGGTGCTGGCGACATGATCGCCTAGAGTTATCTGCCGGTGCTTCTTGCGCCATTGCCCAGACAGGGCCCTCCCGGTGAGGCCGATCCCGGTCTTGCAGCGAGTGAGAGCCTTTCGAAGAATCTACAGAGATGAGCATTCAAGTGGTCTACGCGATCGTCAAGGCCGGCGGCCGTCAGGAGAAGGTCTCCGTCGGCGACGTCGTGGTTGTCGACAAGCTTGCTGGTGAGATCGGCGACGAGGTCACCCTCGCCCCCGTCATGCTGGTGGACGGCGACAAGGTGACCACCTCTGCCGCCGATCTGGCCAAGTCCTCCGTCACCGCCGAGATCATCGGCGACGAGAAGGGCCCCAAGATCAACATCCTCAAGTTCAAGAACAAGACCGGCTTCCGCAAGCGCCAGGGCCACCGCGCTCAGCTGACGGCCGTCAAGGTCACCGCCATCAAGTGACCGCCCCGGCGTCAGCCAGTACGCGGGCATCCTGAACGCACACGCTCGAGAAGAAAGAAGCCTTCAACCATGGCACACAAGAAGGGTCTTGGTTCCTCCCTGTAACGGCCGCGACTCCAACGCGCAGCGCCTCGGCGTCAAGCGCTTCGGCGGCCAGTTCGTCAAGGCCGGCGAGATCATCGTCCGCCAGCGCGGCACCCACTTCCACCCGGGCCGTAACGTCGGCCGCGGCAACGACGACACCCTGTTCGCCACCGCCGCCGGTAACGTCGAGTTCGGCACCTTCCGCGGTCGCCGAGTCGTCAACGTCGTGCCCCCGAGGCCTGAGCCCCGAGCACATCATCACGTCGCGAGAGGGCGGACGGCACCTGCCGTCCGCCCTCTCGTGCTATCCCGGACTCACAGGAGACCCCATGCCCAGCTTCATTGACCGAGTGGTCCTCCACGTGGCCGGCGGCGACGGCGGCAACGGCTGCACCTCCGTGCACCGTGAGAAGTTCGCCCTGGCCGGGCCCGACGGCGGCGACGGCGGTCATGGCGGCGACGTCGTCCTGACTGTCGACCCCGGGTGACGACCCTGCTGAGCTATCACCGATCCCCGCACCAGCGGGCCGGCAACGGCACCCCCGGCATGGGGGACTGGCGCCGCGGTACCGACGGCAAGGACCTCGTCCTGCCCGTTCCCGAGGGCACCGTCGTCAAGGACTCACGCGGTCAGGTCATCGCCGACCTCGTGGGGGAGGGCACCAGCGTCGTCGTCGCCCAGGGCGGCACCGGCGGACGCGGCAACTTCTCCCTGGCCTCCTCCAAGCGCAAGGCCCCTGGCTTCCACCTCCTGGGAGAGCCCGGTCAGGCCCAGGACATCACCTTGAGCTCAAGACCATCGCCGACGTCGCCCCTGGTGGGCTACCCCAGCGCCGGCAAGTCCTCCCTCATCGCCGCCATGAGCGCCGCCCGCCCCAAGATCGCCGACTCACCCCTTCACGACCCTCGTACCCCAACCTCGGGGTCGTCGAGGCCGGCGACGTGCGCTACACCATCGCCGACGTCCCCGGACTCATCCCCGGAGCCTCCCAGGGCAAAGGGTCTGGGACTCGACTTCCTGCGGCACATCGAGCGCTGCGCCGTCATCGTCCACGTCCTGGACTGCGCCACCCTCGAGCCGGGGCGCGACCCCCTCCGACCTGGACACCATTGAGGCCGAGCTCGCGCCTACTCCGAGCGCCTCGGCGAGCAGGAGGACGACCCTCCCTCACCGGCCGGGTCCCCTCATGGAGCGCCCCGCATCGTGGTGCTCAACAAGGTCGATGTCCCCTGACGCCGCCGAGCTCGCCGAGTTCGTGCGCGCCGACATCGAGGCCCGGGGACTGCCTGTCCACATCATCTCCGCGGTCGCGCACACGGGGCTGCGCCCCCTGTCCTTCGCCCTGGCCGGGGAGGTCGAGCGGGCCCGGAAGGCCGCTCCGGCCACGTCCCAGCGCGACGGTGAGTCCGGTGGGACCGACGGTTCGGGTGAGCCGCGTCCCGTCATCCGGCCCGCGGCGGTCGGGCGGCGGGAGAAGGAGAGCGTCGCCCAGGTGCGTCTGCTGGCCCATCCCAGCGAGGGGCAGGTCTACCAGGTCCGCGGGCAGCGCCCCGAGCGCTGGGTGCGTCAGACCGACTTCACCAATGACGAGGCTGTCGGCTACCTCGCCGACCGCCTGGCCGCGGCCGGGGTCGAGGACGAGCTTGTCAAGGCCGGCGCCCACGCCGGCGACACCGTCCTCATCGGCGAGGTCGATGGGGAGTGCTCTTCACCTGGGAGCCCACGATGACCACCGGCCCCGAGCTGTTGGGCGCCCTGAGGCACTGACCTGCGCCTGGAGACCAGTCGGCGTCGGACCAACGTGAGCGGCGCAGCCAGTACCACGAGATGATGGATGCTAGCGAGGCCGCGCGCCAGCAGCTGCGCGACGAGGCCGCCGAGGGCCTGTGGACCGATGCCGCCTCCCTGGCACGGGGACGACGAGGACCGAGGCGCGAACCCATGACTCCAGCAGCAACCGGTGCCGGCTTCGACCACGGACAGGAACGCCCGGAACGCCTGCCCGCCGGGGCCCGCGTCGTGGTCAAGGTCGGCTCCTCCTCCCTGACACGCGCCGACGGCGGGCTCGATCTCAACCGCATCGATATCCTCGCCGGCCCTCATCGCCGGAATGCGCAGTCGCGGCCACGATGTCGTCCTGGTCTCCTCCGGGGCCGTCGCCTCAGGGCTGGTGCCCCTGGGGCTGAGCCGGCGCCCCGACGAGCTCAGCCTCCTGCAGGCGGCCGCCTCCGTGGGACAGGGGCGGCTCGCCGCCCGCTGGGAGACCGCGATGAGCGCCTACGGACTGGTGACCGCCCAGGTCCTCCTGACCGCCCACGACGTCGCCATCCGCAGCCACTACCGCACGGTGCGCGCCACCTTCGACTCCCTGCTCTCACTGGGAGCCGTCCCCATCATCAACGAGAACGACGCGGTGGCCACCAGCGAGTTCAGCCTCGGTGACAACGACCGCCTCGCCGCCCTCGTGGCCCACCTGGTGACCGCCGACGTCCTGGTGCTGCTCACCGACGTCGACGGCCTGTGGACCGCGCGCCCCGGAACCCCCGGCGCCACTCCCATCCGCCACGTGCGCTCCTCGGCGGACCTGGCGGGGGTCAGTGTCTCCGGGCGCGGTTCCTTCGTGGGAACCGGCGGCATGACCACCAAGCTCCAGGCCGCCACCATCGCCTGCGCCTCGGGCACCACCACCCTCATCGCCCGGGCCGACGACGCCGCAGCGCTCCTGGGCCAGGAACAGGTTCCCACCGACCTGGGCACCTGGTTCGAGCCCACCGGGCCCCACCGCCCCAGCCGCCGGCTGTGGATGGCCCACGCCTCCCAGCCCGACGGGCGTGTTCTCATCGACGCCGGGGCGGCCCGGGCCCTGACCGTGGGGAAGAAGTCGCTCCTGCTGCCGGGCCTGACCGGCCTCGACGGCGACTTCGAGTCGGGCTCCGTCGTCGACGTCGTCGGCCCCGAGGGCGTCCTGGCCCGGGGGATATGCCGCTACGCCGCAGCCGAGCTGCGCGAGGTCCTGGCGGCCCGGGCCGAGGGCGCCCCCGCCCCCGACCACGTGGCTCCCGTGATCCACCGCGACGATCTGGCTGAGCTGCCCCGCATCGCCGGAGTCTGAGGACATCATCGGCTTCGTCTTCTAAGGTGTCCCCATGAACGACGTTGAGGCCCACGAGCTCGTCACCGCAACCGCCCGCTCTGCCCGCGTGGCGCAACGGAGCCCGGGCCAGGGTCCCACGCGCCGTCAAGGACGCCGCCCCTGGAGGCCGTGGCCCACAGCCTCACCGAGCACGGCGAAGCGATCCTCGCGGCCAACGCCGCCGACCTGGAGCGCGGACGCCAAGGCGGGATGAAGGCCGCCTGCTCGACCGTCTGGCCCTGGACCGTGGGCGGCTGTCGGCCATCGCCGACTCCCTGCGCGAGGTGGCCGCCCTGCCCGACCCCGTGGGCCAGGTCGTTGACGGCTCGGTCATGCCCAACGGGCTGCGAGTGCGCCGGGTCCGGGTGCCACTGGGCGTCGTCGGCATGATCTACGAGGCCCGCCCCAACGTCACCGTCGACACCGCCGCCCCTGGCCGTCAAGTCCGGCAACGCCATCATCCTGCGCGGGGGCAGTGCCGCCCAGGACCCAACGCCGCCATCGTCGCGGGCTCCCTGCAGCGCCCCTGAGGCGCAGGAACCGCCCGCAGACCTCGTCACCAGCGTCGATGCCGCCGGTCGGACGGGGCCCGCGCCCTCATGCGCGCCCACGGCCTGGTCGACGCCCCTGGTGCCGCGGGAGGCCGGGCTCATCCGCACCGTCGTCGAGCAGTCCACCGTCCCCGTCATCGAGACCGGATCGGGCAACCGCCACGTCTACGTCGACGCCAGCGCCGACCTGGAGGCCGCGGTGACATCATCGTCAACGCCAAGACCCAGCGCGTCGGCGTGCAACGCCGCCGAGACGCTCCTGGTCCACGCCGATGTCGCCGCCACCTACCTGCCGGCCGCCGCCCGCGCCCTGTGGGACAAGGACACCGTCCCTGCACGCCGACCCCACCGCCCACCGGATCCTGACCGAGGCTGCGACGACCGCTGGACGTGATCTCCTCCTGACCCAGGCCACTGAGGCCGACTGGGACACCGAGTACGGCTCGCTGGACCTGGCCGTGCGCGTCGTGAAGAGCCTGGAGGAGGCCATCGACCACATCCGCGCCCACACCACCGGACACACCGAGGCGGTCCTCGCCCAGGACGTGAGCGTCATCAACGACTTCATCGCCGGCATGGACTCGGCGGCCGTCATGGTCAACGCCTCGACCCGCTTCACCGACGGCGGACAGCTGGGCTGGGGCCGAGCTGGGCATCTCCACCCAGAAGCTCCACGCCCGCGGCCCCCATGGGATTGAGCGAGCTGACGACGACGACCTGGATCGTCGAGGGAGACGGCCACATCCGTCCCTGACCCCTCGCGCCCGCGAGTGATACCGGGCGCCGCGGAGTTGTGCTGATTGCGACAAGCCCGCGGATCAGTTCTGTCACTCCCCGGCGTCGTGCTCCGGTGCTTTGTCCTCTTATTCATGTTACGGTCGACAAAAGTCGGGCAGGTCCCGTCACGCCAGAGCCGGGCAGAAGGGGGACGCTGGAATGGCGAGTCTGCTGCATCGTTTCGGACGTGGCCGCGTCGTGGCCACCACCGTTGTCATCGTGACCGCGGGTCTCCTGCTCGCAGTCACCCGCATGGTCTTCTCCCACCCCGCCGAGTCCGCGAAGGAGCCGGGAATCGTCCTGACGGCAACCCCACGGGTCACCTCGTCCCAGTCCTCTGTGACGGCCACGCGGAGCTCGACTGCCGGCGGCGGTGCCAGCTCCACCCAGCACGAGCCCGGCGGCTCCGAGGCGGACTCCTGGACCCTCATCGGACTCTCGACGCAGGGGCACGCGCCTCAGGCGGTGGAGCCCGACCCTGCCTGTCGCCGTCGATCACGGCCATCGCCAGCCGGCCCCCTGCCGCACCGGCTGCCCCTGGCCGGGACCGCCGCACCGGCCGCCCCCGGACGCACCGAGGTGGACGATGATGACGACGACAAGAAGCCGGCCAGGAACGGTGTGAAGGAAGCCGATGACGACGACCGCGACGATGACTGAGCGGACGGCTGACGAGACGGCCGGCGTCGCGGATCAGATGAGCCGGTAGCCCATGCCGCGCACGGTCTCCACCCGCTGCCTTCCCAGCTTGTTGCGCAGGTAGGAGACATAGACCTCCACCACGTTGGAGCCGGGGTCGAAGTCCAGCCCCCACACGGCGCTCAGCAGCTGCTCGCGGCTGAGGACCTGACCGGGGTGGCGCATGAAGGTCTCGGCCAGGGCGAACTCCCTGGCGGAGAGCTCCACGGTCCTGCCCTCCAGCGTCAGGGTGCGGGTGCGCAGGTCCAGAACCATGTCGCGGTGGGCCAGGCGCATCTGGTCAGGGCCGGTGGCATCCGGGCGCAGCCGTACCCGAATGCGGGCCAGGAGCTCTTCGAAGGAGAAGGGCTGGGCATGAGTCGTCCGCGCCGCCCTCCAGGCCGGCGACGCGGTCGGCCACCGAGGAGCGCGCCGTGAGCATGATGACCGGCGTTCCCACTCCTTGGCCGCGTAGCTGCTGGAGCACCTCGAAGCCGTCGATGTCGGGCAGGCCCACATCCAGGATGATGAGGTCGAAGTCCTCCTGACCGCCAGGGCCACGGCCTGCCCGCCCTCGGCGGTGGTGTGGGGGTGAACCCGGCCGCCTTGAGACCCTTGGTGAGGAAGGCGACGATGCGGGGCTCGTCCTCAACGATGAGGATGCGGCTCATGGTGAGTGACTCCTTCGGGAGGCTGTCGGGGGCTGAGCGGGGAGCGAGTCCCCGGCAGGTGTGAGGGCGTCGCCTCGGGAGGAGGCCACGGCGGCGGGGGGCCTGAGAGGGATCACCATGGTGAACACCGATCCTCGGCCCACCTCAGAGAGTATGTCCAGCCTCCCGCCGTGTGCTGCGACGATCGTCTCGACGATACTGAGCCCCAGTCCCGTTCCGGAGGCGAGCTTCTGAGCGCCGGCGGTGCGCTTGAAGCGCTGGCGCACCAGGTCGATGTCCTCGGGGGCGATCCCGATGCCCTCGTCCCTGACCCACATCTGCAGGTGGCCGTCGCGAACGGCCGAGCCCAGGGACACGGTGGAGCAGTGCTCGGAGTACCTCACCGCGTTGGCCACCAGCTGGAGCCAGGCCTGGGTGATCCGGGTGGGGTCGACCATGGCCCGGGTGAAGGCCGCCGACTCCATCTTCCAGCGGCGCTCACCCAGGGCGAGGGACTTGTCGAAGACCAGCTCGGTCAGCTCGGCGACATCCGTGTCCACCGGGGTGACGAAGTCGCTCTGGACGCTCTTGGCCAGCAGGATCAGGTCGCCCACGAGCATTCCCATCCGGTCGAGCTCGTCAAGGGCCAGCAGCTGGGTCTGGCGCACGTCCTCGGGGTCCGCGGGGTCAGTGAGCTCGAGGTGACCGCGGACCACGGCGATCGGGGTGCGCAGCTCGTGGCCGACGTCGTCGAGCAGGTTGCGCTGGGCCTCCACCGAGGTCTGGACCCGGTCGAGCATCCGGTTGACGGCCGCGGCCAGGGCCGTCAGGTCGTCCCGGCCCTTGACCGGTACCCGGGTGGTCAGGTCCTCCTCGCCGATGGACTCGGTGGCTCGGCGCAGCTGCTCGATGGGGCGCAGGAGCCGCTCGACGGCGAACCAGGCCAGCCCCGTCACCAGGGCGACGGTGAACACGGCCGCGGCCGCGTAGAAGGCCATGGTGCGTCGGAGCTGGGACTCGGCGACCCTTGAGGTCGATGACGTGCACGAGCGCGCTGCGCTGGGCGCCGCCCCTGCAACGGGACGACGAGGACCCGGTAGCTCGAGGTGGGGTGCGCACCGTCTCGATGACGGACCCGAGGCGGCGGCCTGGGAGGAGACCCGAGTGAGCAGCTCCTTGTCCTGCTCGGGGCGGAAGGAGACGCTGTCTGCGGAGACCCAGGTCAGCTTCGTACTGGCATCGGTGCCCACGAAGCCGAGCTCGGCCTCACCGCGCCCCTCGGCAGTGCGCTGGATGTGGGTACGAAGAACCGCGGAGACGTCCTCCAGGGGCTGACCGCTGAGGGTCCCTGCCTGTCGGCGGCCAGCTGGCGGATCCGGTCGCGGCTGTGCTCGAGGCGGTTGGTGGCATCGGCCGACACGCTGGAGAGCCCCAGCGTCCACACGATCGTCCCGCACATGACCAGTGCGATGCCGGCCACCAGCACGATCGCCCACATGACGCGGGTGCGAATGGTGACGGTACGAGTGAGCAGCAGTGAGGTCACCTCGTCATTGTGCCCCGGATCCACTGGGCTCCGCCCCATGGATCCGGGCATGGGCGGAGCCGGAGCGGCCCGATTCAGCGTCCCACTCCCGCGTAGGTCCACCCGGCCTCACGCCAGGTCACCGGGTCCAGGGCGTTGCGTCCGTCAATGATGACGCGCTCGGCGACGCCGGTGGCGGCCTCAACGGGGTCGAGGGCCACGAACCGGTCCCCACTCGGTCAGCAGCAGGACGAGCTCGGCCCCTTGAGCGCGGCGCGGGGATCGTCCTCCAAGGTGAGGTGGGGGTGGGAGCGGGCCACCACGGGCAGGGGCCTGCGGGTCGCAGACGGTGACCTCGGCCCCGAGGTCGGCCAGACGGGAGGCGACGTCCAGGGCGGGGGAGTCGCGTACGTCGTCGCTCAGGGGCTTGAAGGCCGCCCCCAGGATGGTGATCGCCCGACCGGACAGGGTCGCCGCCCACGTGGGTGCGGGCCAGCTCGACGATCCGGTCGCGCTGCTCGCGGTTGATGGAGTCGACCCGGCCCAGCAGGTCCGCCAGGTGCACGGCGCCGTGGAGGTCGGCGCTGGCCCGCAGCGCCCGGATGTCCTTGGGCAGGCAGCCTCCGCCGAAGCCGACGCCGGCCTGGAGGAATCGCCGACCGATGCGCGGGTCGTGGCCGATGGCGTCGGCCAGGACGGTGACGTCGGCCCCGGCGGTGTCGCACAGGTGGGCCATGGCGTTGATGAAGCTGATCTTGGTGGCCAGGAAGGAGTTCGCCGCGGTCTTGACCAGCTCAGCGGTGGGGTAGTCGGTGACGATCCGGGGGATGCCCTCCTCCAGCAGGTCCTGGTAGACGGCGTCGAGCACGGTCTGGGCCTCCTGGGCGTCGGCGGGATCGGCGGGGACCCCGTAGACGATGCGGTCGGGGTGGAGGGTGTCGGCCACGGCGAAGCCCTCGCGCAGGAACTCGGGGTTCCACAGCACCAGGGCGCGTCCGGCCAGGCGCTCGGCCACCTGCTGGGCGGTACCCACCGGGACGGTGGACTTGCCCACCACCAGGCTGCGCCCACCCTCCGGCAGGGCGTCGTGAAGCATGTCGACCACGCTCCACAGCTGGCTCAGGTCGGCCTCCCCGCCAGTGGTGGACTGCGGGGTCCCCACGGCGATGAAGTGGACATCGGCCCTCGGCCAGCTCGGCCGGCGTCGGCGTTGAGGTGAAGCGCAGGTCTCCCTGCTGGGCCCCCGGTGACCAGCAGCTCGGGCAGCCTGGGCTCATAGAAGGGGCGCGGCCCTGGGAGAGGGCCTCGACCTGCTCGGGTCGCGTATCGATCCCCAGGACGTGATGTCCCAGGTGGGCCATGGCAGCGGCATGGACGGCACCGAGGTATCCGCAGCCGATGACAGTGAGCTTAAGAGGGTCATGAGTCGTTCCAATCGTTGGTGAGGTCCAGGGACATGAAGGGGGAGGCGTCTCCCAGGCAGTGGCGCACCCAGATCGGCAGCCACCGGTGGGCGGCGGGCCGGAAGGCGTGGACGAAGACGAGCCGCAACGCTGAGGAGCGGTAGTAGGTCTCCAGGCGCTGCTCCGTCACGGGCAGTGCGCGGGCCAGGTCGTCGAGCAGCCCGCGGACCCGGGCGTGGGCCTTGGGGCCGATCCGGCCGCGAACCGCCATGAGATCCGCGTGGGCCCAGAGGTTGCCCAGGTCGAGGGCCGCCTCGGCCATGGCCGCGGTATCCAGGTCGAGCAGGGACAGGTCGGTTCCGTCCCACAGGAGCTGGCCGTCGTGGAGGTCGCGGTGGGTGATGACGTGCACCCCGCTCGCCTCTGTCAGGCTCAGGCAGGTGTCCACCACCTGCTCGTGCAGAAGATCCTGCTGGTCGATGAGGCCGCAGCGGCGGGCGGAGGCCAGCCAGCGCTGCAGCACCTGGGCCTCCTGACGCGGCCCGTGGACGGGCAGGTCCGCCTCACGATCGCCCAGGAGCGACCAGGCCTCCGTGAACCGCTTCCACCCGGGCAGGCCGGCGTCACCGAGCTCATCGAGACTGCGGCCCGGCAGCAGCTCGAGGTCAACGACGTCGTCCCCGTTGCCGAGGATCCTGGGGTGCGCAGACCGGGTGACCTGCAGCACCGAGGCGGCGGTCGTGTGGGCCTGCACCAGGGAGGCGGCCTTTGTGGGGCCGCACGATCTTGCTGGACCCGGGAGGCCTCCATGACGACGGCGCGGCGGCCGGCGCGGTGGACGACGAGTCTCCCGGTCAGCTGCCTGGACAGGGCCGGCAGGGCCGGGTCACCGGCGTAGGGCAGCAGGTCGGGGTGCTCCCACGGTGACGTGCCCGGCGCGCAGGCGGCCCCGGCCGTCGACGCACCTCGATGCTCGCGCTCGCCGGCCCGAGTCCCGGCCGGCGGGCCAGGCCCGTCGCAGCCCGGGATGGCCTGCAGCGTGCTGGAGCATGTCGTGCCGCCTCCGTCGTCTGTGTCATCTCAGTCCTTGCGTTGTCCTCGTCGTCCGTCATGCCCAGCCGGCCTCCTTCTCCGGCGACCGGGCGATGCGCTCGATGGCGGCCAGGTCCGCGCTGATGCGCTCACGCCAGGACGGGTGGGCCCGTCGCAGAGGGTCGGCCAGCCGCGCCAGCCGCGACAGTGCGATCGCCCACCCCAGCTCCTCGTCGCTCGGTACCGGCTGGTGCACGGCGTAACCCTCCAGCAGCGCATGCCGCTGACAGGACGGTGCCTCCGCCAGGTAGGAGCCCAGGTCCGTCGCCGCCGGCGCCAGGCGCACCCGGTCGAAGTCGGTCAGCCAGATCCGCCCGGTCGAGTACTCGTAGAGCACCTGGTCGGGGGAGGCATCGCCGTGGGTGAGAACCGGTGTCCCGGACAGGTGGGAGGGCAGCATGTCGCCCACCGCCCGCACCCGGCGTGCCAGCTCAGGCGCCAGGACATCGAGCTGACGGGCGTGGACCTCGGCCAGCTCCCGGGAGCCGGCAGGCTGATGCGGCAGCCGGTCGATGAGGTCCGCCGGCAGCTGCCCGGCGCAGGAGTGCAGCTCGGCCAGCAGAGCCCCTACACGCCTGGTGGCCTCCTTCAGGCCCTGAGCGGAGGCCGCCCGGTCGGCGTCGTCCGCGTAGACGTCAGCCAGGTTCGTGTCTCCGCACCACTGCTGCACGCTGAGACGGCCCTCGCACTGGGCCGCGGCCTGTGAGTCGAGCAGACCGGGGACCGGGAGGAGCCCGGACAGGGCGCGGTGGACGTCGTCGGCAGGTCCCCTGCCACCGGTTCGCAGCCGCAGAACCGTGGAGCCGTCCCGAGGACCAGGCGCCGTGAGGGGTTGTAGCGCAGCACGTCCCGGGCCTCCCAGCTGCCCAGCACCCCCAGCTCCGTGGCCTGGGCGAGAGGCTCAGCCAGCTTGGGGTCGGTGAGGACCGCACCGCACTGCAGCAGCAGGCCCTCGTCCAGGGACCGGGTGACGGGGGGCTGCAGCCCCAGGGAGGCGGCCAGGCGCTCGGCCTGAGCGGCCTTGGAGTGCGAGACCGGCCAGAGCAGGCGGGCCCAGCCCGCGGTGAGCCCGGTGCTCCGGTCCGTCAGAGAGACCAGGACCGAGACCTCAGGCTTGATGCGCAGCCTGGCGGCCCGCACCGGGCGCTGAAGGAGCTCACTGAGCCGATCGGCGTCGAGGACCGCGGCGACGGCGTCGGCCGTGGTCATCGCTTTGATGAGCGAAGGAGTCATGATCCGCTCCCTCACCAGGGCGAAGGAGTCCGCCAGGTGGCTGTTCGCCCACCGACGGAAGTCGGCCGAGGACTCCATGAGGTCCTGAGGGCTGCCCTCCAGGTGGATGCGCCCGTCCTGGATCCACACCACCCGGTCGGCGCGCATGGCGGCCTGCGGATCGTGGGTGACGGTCAGGGTCGTGCGCCCGGCCACCAGCTCATCGATCGCCTCCAGCACTGCCGACGTCGAGGCCGGATCCAGTCCGGTGGTCGCCTCATCCAGGATGACGATCGGCGAGTCACGCAGTAGCGCCCGAGCGATGGCGATGCGCTGGCGCTGGCCGCCGGAGAGGTGCCTCGCTCGCCCACGGTCGTGCCGTAGCCGCCGGGCATCTGGGTGATGAACTCGTGGGCGTGGGCCGCACGTGCGGCCGCCTCCACCTCCTCGTCGGAGGCATTGGGCCGCCCAGACGGATGTTCTCCCGGATCGTGCCGGTCAGCAGCACCGCCTCCTGGTGCAGGACCGAGGCCTGCGAGCGCAGGAACCGCAGATCGAGCTCGTCCAGGCTGTGCCCGTCCAGGCTCACCGTGCCCGACGTCGGATCCAGGGCCCGCACCACCAGGGACACCAGGGTGGACTTGCCCGAGCCCGACGGCCCCACGAGGGCCACGTGCTCACCGGGGACCACCGTCAGGTTCACACCGTGCAGCACCGGGCGGCCCTCGTAGGCGGCGTGCACGTGGTCGAAGTGGATCATGCCGTGGACCCGGTCCAGCACGATGGCGTCAGCAGGGGAGACGATGTCGGGCTTGACCGCCATGAGGTCGGCCACCCGCTCACCCGAGGCCGTCGCCCGGGCGATGCGGCCGGTGTACTGGGCCATGTCCCGAAGCGGCTTCATGGTGGTGCGCAGGTAGGGTCGAAGAGCACCAGATCCCCGGCGACATGGCGCCGTTCAGGACCCGATGCCCCCGCCGACCATGACCACGGCGGTGGCCACGCCGACGATGACGTCCGTGGAGCGCTCCAGACGCGCGGCGATACGGCGCGAGCGCACCCCCTCACTGAGGGACACCGAGTTGGCGCCCGTGAAACGCTCATGCAGCAGCGGCCCAGACCGTAGGCCTGACCACCTTGATGGCGCCGAGCGCCTCCTGGGCCGTGCTGGCCAGGTTCCCTCCGACTCTGCGGCTGCGCAGGGAGGCCGCGGAGATCCGCCGCGAGTTGCCCGAGGAGGCGAGCATGAAGGCCACCACCGCCAGGGAGCACGATCATGGCCAGCAGCGGGTCCAGGAACACCATGACCACGACCATGACCAGCAGGGTCAAGGTGTTGGCGGCCATCGGCAGGCCGGCGGTGACAGCCACCTCCTGCATGCGGTTGACGTCGGCGATGAGGCGCTGAACCGTGTCCGCGCTGCGGTTGCGGGCGATGGAACTGCTGGGACAGGCCCTGGACGTGGTGGAAGGCCCGGCTGCGCAGGGAGGCTGCGGTGCGCGAGCCCACCAGGGCGAAGGCCACGGTGGCCAGGTAGTTGCACACCGCCCGCCCGGCCACGATCACCAGCAGGGCGATACCGAGCCCCACCAGCGAGGAGACCGTGGCGGGGCGCTGCCCGTGTGGCGGCTCCAGCGCCGCCACCAGTGAGTCGATGGTGACCTTCAGCGGCCAGGGCTCCAGCACCCGGAAAGACCACCTCGCCAGAAGCACCGCGGTGCCGCCGGCCATGAGGCGCCACTGCGGCGCGGCATCAGGGCCCACCAGCCGCAGGGTCTGCCGTCATGGGGAGTGACGCACTGACTGCGCCCGTGACGACGAGGAAGCGAGCCCATTACCGCACACCACCCTCAGCGACGCCGGCCAGCCCCAGGATCCGGGTGACGACCCGATTCCAGGAGTGACGCTCTCAGCCAGAAGACGACCGTCTACGCCCCATCCGGGCCCGCCGCTGGGGAGGCCGCCAGATCATCCAGGGCCGCCGCCAGCGCCGTGGGGTCCGAGGGCGCCACGAGCACGCCGTGGCGCTGCGATCCCTCCCTCGAGCAGCTGGGGGATCTGACCGACGTCGGAGGCCACGACCGCCAGCCCCGCGGCCAGGTACTCCAGGACCTTCATGGGGGAGAAGTACTGCTGCTCCAGACCCCCAGATCAGGGTAGGGGCCACCCCGATCGCCGAACCCGCCATGTGAGTGGGGAATTCTCAGGGGCGACCGCCCCACGGAAGTCCGCCTCCACCCCCAGGCGTTCGGCCTGCGCACGGAGCGTCTCCATCTCGGGTCCGTCGCCGATGATCCGCAGGCTCCACTGCTGACGCGCCAGGGCCGCCGCCGTGATGAGGTCGGCCACCCCGTGCCAGGGGCTTGAGCGTCCCCACAAAGGTGACGACCACCCTGCTCGGGGTCCGCCGGCTGAGGCTGGATGCGGCGCACGCTCACACCGTTGGGAACCGTGGGATCCCTGGCGGCGACAGCCTCCGCGTCCGGCAGATCGGCGGTGCGACGACGAACCCAGTCGGCCACCGGGTCCGAGACGCACACCGTGACCCGAGCCGCCCCTGACCTGACGGCGCAGCGCCTGCTCAGCACCGGAGGCGTCCACCAGCGAGCGGTGACGACGCTGCTCGTCAATCAGCGGAGCATTGACCTCCAGGACCCCTGGCACCCCGGTGGCTGCCGTGATGTCGGCCAGAGCCGTGGAGAACAGGGAGTAGCGCTCGTAAACCAGGTCAGCGCCGTCGGCGATCACCCGCGAGGCGATCCTCTCGGCGGCATGCACCTGCGCCTGCTCCCGCTCAGCGGGGGCGACTCGGCGACCGCCTCCAGGTGCAGCTCGAGATCGGCCAGGTCGGCGGGCACGTGCTCGCCTGAGCGCAGGCGCGAGCACCACCTCGTGGCCGGTGGCCCGCAGCTCGCGAACGACCTCCTGAATGTGCACCGAGGCGCCCTTGGTCCCGAACACCGGGATGCCCGGGTCGCAGCAGATGTAGGCGATGCGCATCAGGCGGTCCTTCCTGATCGGCCAGGTGCACGCCGGAAGCCGGGGACGGGACCCGACTGCCAGGCGGCCAGCACCGCGGCCTGGGCCCGAGAGTCGAACTGCCCTCAATCAGTGCCCGCGCACCGCGCGACAGCGCGACGATGTCCACCTCGCCCCAGCGCGATCCCGCGCAGGGCCACGGCCAGCGAGGCCGGGTCACCCTGGGGAAGAAGAACCTGGTGACGCCGTCGTGAACCACCTCCGGAAGTCCCTGACACCGCCGTGGCTACCACCGGCGTCCCGCAGGCCATCGCCTCCAGGACCACCGTGGGCAGACCGTCGATATTGCCGTCGGCCGCCTCGATGCACGGCGCCGCGAACACGTCCGAGCGCGCCAGCAGCTCGCGCACCTCCGCCTGCGTGAGCGGACCCAGCAGACGGATCCTGTCGGCCAGTCCCCAGGCGCCTCGATCTGCTCGGTCAGGCGCTCACGCTCATCGCCGTCACCGGCCAGCTCCACTCGACGTCGATCCCCGAGCTCACCAGGATCCTCACCGCCTCGACCAGGTCGGCGAAGCCCTCTGGGCACCAGGCGACCCACGGCACACCCGCAGCGGCTCAGCCCTCGTGGCGGACACCGGCTGCGGGCACGGTAGGAGAAGCGATCCAGCTCCAGGGCGTTGTAACGCAGCGACACCGTGGCCCCCGTGCCCGCCAGCACAGTTCCCAGGTAGTCCTCGTTGTAACGGCTGATGGCGATGACCCGCTGGGCGTCGGCGCAGATCCGGCGCAGCCACACCGGGTCCACCGACTCGTGGAAGATGTCCTGGCATGGGTGGTCACGGTGTAGGGGATGCTGGTGAGGGCCGAGGCGATCCACGCCACCCGCCCCGCCAGGGACGCGAAGTGCGCGTGCAGGTGGGTGATGGAGTCCCGGCGCGCCTGGCGCGCCAGCTCCACGCCCCGGGCCACCACGTCACCGGGCAGCTCGGCCAGGACCGGCATGATGGCGGCGAAGCGCTCGCGGTCCTCCTGGCGGGTCAGGCCATCGGTGAGCTGGCGCCACAGGTCGATGGCCCTGGTGCGGTCGGCCCACCCAGTTGACGCGGGCGGCGACCCGGGCGATCTCGGGGTGGAAGCGCGATCCGTGGTGGGGCGCAGCGCATAGATGCTCAGGTCTCGCCCTGGGCCTCGCGGGCCAGGATCTCAGTGACGATGAAGGTCTCCGAGAAGCGGGGGTAGACCTTGAGGACGTATCCGATACGGGGGACGCCCTGGTGGGTCTGGTGGGTGCCGAGTGCGGGGATTCATGGGAGATCTCCATCCTGGTGAGGCTGGTGGCGTAGCTGGTGAGACGAGTCAGGCGCGTGGTGGGGTGCGTCGCGTCGGTCGATCCCGATGAGCTCGGCGGCCAGCAGGGGGACCGTGCCAGGCCGTCCAGACGCAGACGACGTCGCCCCATCAGCTGGCGACCGGCGTCTCCTGGTCGCCCAGCAGCTCGGAGAGCCGGTCCTCCAGCGCCGTGGCACCTGAGATCCGTGACTCTCAGGAGGTCGACGGCGCCCGCCCTTCAGGCCGGAGGCCCGGATGAACTGCTCCAGGCGAGGCGTCTCGCGCGGGACGAGGAGGGCCGGGGTCTGGAGGCGAGGATCTCGGTGATCATGTTGTAGCCCGGCCATCGCGATGACCGCAGCGGCCTGCTGGATGTGGCGACTCATGCCGGCCAGGACCGGCGTACCACGGTGCGGGGACCGGCCGCCTGAGCGACCTGGTGGAAACAGGGCGGCGTCGAGCTGGGGCCGGTGACCACGACATGCCGGTAGCCGTCAGGGACGCGTACCCGCGCGGCGGCACGCAGCAGGTTGATGCTGTCGCAGCTGCCACCGGCGGTCGTCAGGATGAAGGGCTCGGGAGTCCAGGGCGTTACCGGCCAGAGCGGGTGAGGCCTCGAACCGTCCCTGGCTCGGCGATATCGCGACCGTGGGCGAGGTAACTGTGTAGTGCATCCGCTCCTCCAGCGCAGGCGGGGCCTCGCCGGTGGCGCTCAGGTCGTGGACCGCGGCGTCCCTGCAGACCCAGACCTCGTCGATGAGCCGGCGCAGCGTGTCGGCCTCGCCGAGCTCATCCCACTCTGCGCTGCACGGTTGCGGGGGTGTCCAGGACCCTCGCGCAGACCGAGCACCACGCGCGCGGAGGGTGAGCGCGGCGCAGGTGAGCCAGGGGCTCGCGCAGCTCCCTGGTACACCCTGCAGGCGTGTCGGTCGATGATGAGCAGATCCGGGGCGAAGGTGCTCAGGACGCCGTTCAGCAGGGCGCTACGGACCTCGCCCAGGTCCTCGTGGGTGATGCGCAGGCGCTGGGGCTGGTAGATGCCTCGACTTCTTGATCCCCTGGGCAGCACCAGCCAGTCGAAGCCATCGGGAGGCGGTACTCCGCCCCGGCGCCAGACCGGTGATGACCAGGCCGGTGACGTCACGGCCGGTGAGCCCCGGAGCGCCCTGGGCCAGGGTGGTGGGCCAGAGCGAGGTTGCGGCGAAGGTGTCCCAACCTTGGCATCGTGGCTGTAGAGGGCCACGCGTAGGGGAGCGCTTTCGTCATGATCGTCTCTCTCTCCCGGTGTCGGTTCTGGATCGTTCTGAAACGATCCCTGACCGGCCAGAAGAAGATGACGATTAGGGCGGATGAGAAAGCCTCAGGTTTGTCGGATGCTAGACCAGTCGCACTCTGACCCGGCTCGCCGCAGGGCTCGACCTGGTCGGCGCAGGCGCCGTCGTCGGTGATGACCGTGTCGATCCTGGAGGTGGGGCAGATGAGGGCGAAGGCCGTCCCTGCCGAGCTTGGAGCCGTCACACGACGACGACGTGCTCGGCGGCTCTCGACCAGTGCGGCGTTGACGGCCGCCTCCCCGTCGTGTTGGCGTAGGCGCCTCTGTCATCGAGGCCCTCGACTCCCAGGAAGAGCGTGCCCACACTGATCGAGGGAAGGATGAGAGAGGCCAGGGGACCGGTGAGCTCGAAGGACCGGGCCTCGCGCGATCCCACCGGTGACGACGACGCGCACGCACTGGCGCACGGCCATCTCGTTGGCGATGTTGACGGCATTGGTGACCAGGGTGACCGGCACCTCCGGATCGGTCAGCGCCGGCAGGAGCGCGATCTCGCGAGCCACCTCGGTGGTCGTGGTGCCGCCGTGAGACCGACGGAGTCGCCAGGGTGCACCAGGGCTGCCGCCGCCTTGGCGATGCGGGTCTTCTCGTCGGCCATCTTTGGAGGTGCGATAGCGCAGAGGCGGCTCGGTGGAGGTGGGTTGGCGATGGCTCCGCTACGGGTGCGGCTGACCAGCTGCTGGTCCGCCAGATGGTCGAGGTCGCGTCGCGCGGTGAGCCGCCGAGACCCCCAGCCGCGTGATGATGTCGTCGATACGGACGCTGCCCTCGTCCATGATCGATGTCGAGGATGGCTGAATGGCGATCATGCCGAGACATCTCGATCCTCCTGGGGTCAAGGGGTGTGGGACGGAGAGGGACGGTGGAGGGAGGTGTACGGTTGATTTGCGCATCAACCACTTGCCGTATTTCTAGTGACCGTGCGGCAGGTAGCCAGCGTACGGATGTCAGCATAGTTCAGTGATGCCCTGCGGTTGCCTCCCTGAGAGCGACACATCGCGATATAAACCTTGCTACTGTCGTCGACATCAATCACGCCATTGCGTGGAGTGGCGGCCTCGTGGGCTCGCCGTCCCCGCCTCCGAGAACAGAGAAGATATGGGTTGTCCTGCTGACCTTGCCGAGCCCCTCCGCTGTGAGGAGGGGCGTCGTCGCCATGGGGTCGATGTCAGTGCGACGCCGTCTCCGCGGTTGTCGCTGATGGCCGGGGAGTACCATGTCCTCCCGTGGAACGGCCCGGTTCCCAGGCAGTGCTGCTCAGACGCCGACCGGCTGGCCCAGGAGATCGGCGAGCGCGGTCCAGTCCTTGTGCGGGCCTCGCCGATGACCTCAGTGATGGAGGCGTCCGGGCGCGGCGGCACTCGTGGTCGGGGTCAGTGTGCCCGGGCGTCGTCGACGAGGATGAGGGGCGCGTGCGCTGCAGCGAGACTCTGGGTTGCAGGACGCCCCTGCTGGCGAGCCCTGGTGAGGCAGTCGCTGTCGTCTCAGGCCGCTGAGGTGCCCGGACTCTCTGGAGACCTTTGAGGTGAGGGTCTATCAGGATGCAGGCTGTGGCGCCTGGGCCGAGAGCCAGTGGGTGCGGCCGGAAGGAACTGCCTCTATCTGGCGGTCGGTGCGCGGATCTCTCCGCCGTCCCTGCTGGGCGGTGCCCCGGTGCTCGGTGAGGGCTGGGCCGGTCAGGTCGGTCGGATCTTGGTTCCCGATCCGGACTGGAACGGGGAGAGGGCCCGCCTGGAGGACGTCGCCTCCGTGTGCGCCATGGTGAGGCGCCACACCGCAGGCATGCTCGATGACTCCGCGGGCTCCTCCGGCTCCGGCGCCACTGCGTCGGCCTCGGGCGGCTGCGATGACGCTTCCGGTGAGTCATTGACCCAGTGCGCCTCACGGGGTCTGGAGGCCCTCCTCGGCGCGATAGGTTCGGGGGACCGGGAGGCGCGCCGCGTTTGGGACACCGGCCTGGACGCCTTGGCCGAGCTCGTCGCTCACGGCGTCGGTCTGCTCGGCCCTCTCGACGTCGTCGTCAACTCCGAGCTGATGCGGGCGGACGAGGCTGCATTCCTCGAGCCTCTGCGACGTCGGGTGGCTGATCTCGTGGGCGACCTGCCGGCGCCACGGCTGATGGCCGCCCAGGCTCAGGGCAACGGCCCCGGCGCTGGGGGCGGCGGGACGCACTGGCCGGCTGGAAGTAGCCTGACGGCGGCACGAATGCCGCCTCGCGTCTCTGCGCCCGTTGGCTGATAACTCGCTTATGGCGTTGCGGAGACCCACAATGGGGGTAGGCCGTGGCAGTATGTCTGCCAACCGCAGTTGTCCAGCCGGTTGAGGAGAACCAAACGTGTCCCCCAGGAGAGAGCGAGGCGCAGCGCGTGACCCTGTCTGCTCGTCCGCTTCGCATCGGCATCATGGGTGGAACCTTTGATCCGATCCACCATGGGCACCTGGTCGCAGCCAGTGAGGTGCAGAACGTCTTTGCTCTCGACGAGGTCATCTTCGTGCCCACCTGGGCCCAGCCCTTCAAGAAGGAGCGCAAGGTCTCCCCGGCCGAGCACCGGTACCTCATGACGGTCATCGCCACGGCCTCCAACCCGAGGTTCACGGTCTCCCGGTCGATATCGACCGGGCGGGACGACCCACACGATCGACACCCTTCACGACATCGCGACCGAGTACCCGGGCGCGGAGCTGTACTTCATCACTGGGGCCGACGCGCTGGCACAGATCCTCACCTGGAAGGACAGTGAGAGATCTTCGACCTGGCTCATCTGGTGGGGGTGACGCGTCCCGGGCACGTCCTCAGTGACCTCGGGGTTCCCCGCATCGGATCTCGCTGGTGGAGGTGCCGGCCATGGCGATCTCGTCGACTGACCGCCGCCAGCGGGTCGGCGAGGGTCTCCCGGTGGTACCTGGTTCCCTGACGGTGTCGTGCAGTACATACGCGAGTACGGGCTCTATCGTATGGCCTTGCGGCCGGCGTCGGCGACGTCGATGACGGCGAGTGGCCCGTGAGCAGTCCCTGAGGAAGGAGAACGACGGTGAGCACTGAGCAGACCGGCGTCAATGCCCCCACGTCCGAGGAGCCGACGCCGGATGAGCACGCTCCACGCGGTAGTCGTCGTGCGATCCGGCAGGCGGAGCGTGCCGCGGAGCGCGAGGCGATCCTGACCGGTCAGCAGCCGCTCCCTGACCCGGCGTGAGATGAGGCGTCTGCGTGAGGAGGCCAAGGCGCTCAGGGCTGCCGTCGAGGCGGGCGAGATCACCCCTGAACAGGCTCAGGCGCTCCAGGACCCTCTTGCCGATCCCACGTCGGTCACCTCCGTTCCTCCGCCACCTCCGGTGACGAGGCCGAGTCCGGTCCGGGGAGCCGGTCGAGCCCGCTGCCCGTGGACGGGGGTGACTATCTCGAGCAGGGAGGGCAGAACCCGCCCCTGAGCATGTCCGACCCTCGAGGGGCCGGCTGCCTCGCCCGAGCTGGCGCTTTCTGTCGGCGGCCGAGGCCGTGGCGATCTCCGAGATCGAGACGGGCCTGATGGAGGCCGTCGATTGCCGGTGGCCACCCTTGACTACGACGCCCACTGGGCCGCGGAGGCCAGCTCCGAGCCGGCGCCGGTGCCCCACCCGCTTCTCGCTCAAGGACCGCCTTGAAGGAGGCTCCGTCTCCGAGACGGAGGAGCCGGAGAGCCCTGCAGGGCAATGAGGTTCAGGGGCGCGGTTGAGGCGAGCGACGGCGCTGAGACCGAGGAGCCCGCCACCAGTCCCCTACGACTACCGGGAGGGTCTCGAGCCGGCGGCCCAGGGCGACGGGGATGCCTCGCAGTCCTCCTCAGCGATCGACGTCGTCAGCGCCGCCTCCGCTGTTCCTCGCCGTCTCCGCGACGGTCCCCGGTGCCGCCGACCTCGCCGCCTACGGGCAGGCCGGGGCTGCGCGGACCACCGAGTCCGCCCGCAGTGGGGTCAGTGCCGGGTCGGCGTCCTCCGCCGGCTCGGTGCGCCGCCCCATCGTGCGGATTCCTGCCGCTGCGCAGGGGTACGCACCGTGAACGCCTCCACGGGAGAGCCCAGCTCGGTCCAGCCTGTGGACAGCTCGCCGTCGGCCCAGGAGGCCGCCGACGCGCAGGATGTCTACGGCGCCCCTCCATCGAGGAGCCGATGGTGCAGGGCGACGCTGAGGTTGAGATCGACGTCGAGGCGCAGACCATGGTGGTGTCGACGTCGGCACCCTCGACTCAGCAGGCTGCGCAGGACTCTGAGTTCGGTGCGCCCGGGGCCCCGCAGTGGAGGTCTCTGCATGAGCCCCCGCAGGCGGGTAGCTTCCAGGAGGCGATCGTGACGGGACGGCTGAGACCGCAGCCGTCCCCGGTGAGGCCGTCAGCCCCTCACGCCTTCTACAGCGAGGAGGCCGAGAACGGTAATGGTCCGCTGGGGGCCCTGAGTGGGACTCGTGGCGGCCCCTGGCTGCTGAGGTCTCCCTGAGGAGCCCTACCTGGCTCCCGTCAACGAGGTGACCGGCAGGGTGCCCACCCCCGATCACGTCCCTGCCGATGGAGCAGCCCGGCCCTCCTCACGCATCGGTAAGATCCTCAGGCCGCACTCATCATCGTCCTCCTGCTGCTCATCATCGGTGTTGTCCTGGCGCTGCTGATCTCCAACGGCAAGCTCGGCGGCAGCTCGAGCGCCATGGCGGCCGGCATCGGGGCGGGGGAGTGGATCCGTCAGCTCGTCTGACGGCGGCGTGCACGGTACAGTCGCCGCTGCCGCATGATGTCCGACCGACCGTCCCTGAAGGAGAGCCGTGTCCGCCACTGAACACGCCACCGGTCTGGCGATCGCTGCGCTCGCGCGGCGGCCGATAAGAAGGCCGAGCACCTCGTCGCCATCGACGTCTCCGAGCGACTGGGACTCACCGACGTCTTCCTGCTGGCCTCCGGGCGAACGACCGCCACGTCCACGCCATCGTCGACGCGGTCGATGAGGCCATGCACCATGCCGGGAGCCAAGCGCCGCACCCGGGAGGGCTTCGCCGACGCCCACTGGGTCCTCGTGGACTACGGCGACATCGTCGTCCACGTCCTGCAGAACGAGGACCGGGAGTTCTACTCGCTCGAACGTCTGTGGAAGGACTGCCCCGCTATCGAGCTGCCGGTGGACCTGACGCATGAGAGCAGCCGAGACGGTGATGCCCTCGGTGGCTGGGAGACCACTGCGTCATGACGGATCTCATTTTGTGGCGCCACGGTCAGACCGACTACAACAGTCAAGGGCGTATTCAGGGCCGGGTCGACATCCCTCTCAACGAGACCGGTCACGACCAGGCCCGGCGCGCCGCCGAGGGCATCGTGGCGCTGGGGCCCGCTCGCATCGTCTCCTCCCCGCTGGTGCGGGCTCGGGCCACGGCTGAGGTGCTGGCGTCGCTGACCGGCCTGAGCGTCGAGATCGATGAGGGACTGGCGGAGAAGTCCTTCGGGGACTGGGAGGGCCTCAAGGCCGCTGACATCAAGAAGCAGTGGCCGGAGCACTACGCCACCTGGCGCGCCGGGGGAGAGCTTCCGCAGTTCAGGATCGAGGGGCGCCGTCAGACCGCCGAGAGGGTGGGAGAGGCACTCAAGGCCATCGTCGCAGGCTCTCAGAAGGACGACGTCGTCGTGGCCGTCTCCCACGGAGCGGCCACCAACCTGGGGGCCACCTACCTGCTGGGGATGGATGCCCAGCAGTGGTTCGGCCTACGTGGCATGAGCAACTGCTGCTACGCGCTCCTGCGGACCGGCGAGCGGCCTCCGGGCTGGTCGGTGGTGACGTGGAACGCCGGGCCGCCGGTGGACTCCAGCCCGTTGGGTAGTATCCTGGGCTGAACGGGTGAGGTAGTGCACGTGGTGCGGATTTGCTCTGACGGGTCCGAACTTCATACAGTTATCCGCGTCGCCGCACGCGAGCGACGCCCGGACGGGGCTATGGCGCAGTTGGTAGCGCGCTTCCATGGCATGGAAGAGGTCGGGGGTTCGAATCCCCCTAGCTCCACGACCCCCTCGGAGTGAACACCGGGTGGGACGCCCGGACGGGGCTATGGCGCAGTTGGTAGCGCGCTTCCATGGCATGGAAGAGGTCGGGGGTTCGAATCCCCCTAGCTCCACCACATCACTGAGCAGGCCCCGCCATCCAGGCGAGGGTCATTGTGTTTCTCCACTCACCGTTACACTGTGCGGCACAATGCGGGTATGGCTATTGCTGTACTGGTCAAGGCCTTGGGTGCCTTCTTCGCGATCATGAACCCCTTTGTCAACTTGCCCCTGTTCCTGAGCCTCACCCAAGACCAGGATGCTGCGACCCAGCGGCGCACAGCGGTTCGTACAACGATCTCCTCCACCGTCATGTGCACCGTCGTCCTGCTCCTCGGTGCGACGATCCTGAGATTCTTCGGCATCGGCGTCGACGATTTCCGGATTGCGGGCGGAATCGTCCTGCTCATCATCTCCTTGTCCATGCTCCACGGCAGTGGCTCCAGCGCCCACGAGGGCAGCGCGCAGGAGAAGCAGCAGCAGCGCGACGTCATTGCCGGTGACGGGAACGACATTGCCTTCTACCCCATGACCTTCCCCATCCTCGTGGGTCCGGGAACAATCGCCACCATCATTGTCATCCAGTCCCAGGCCCGAGGACTGGACGGGCATGCGGCGGTTGTGGCTGCATTGGCGGCCGTCCTCATAGCGCTCGGGATCGTCCTCTACTTCTCAGCCAGCATCGGTGCTCGTCTGTCCAAGACGATGCGCACCATTATGACTCGCCTCATGGGAATGATCCTGGCCTCGATCGCGGTGCAGATGATCGTCGTCGGGATCCAGCACCTTTTTCCCCGGGCTGGCTCGCTGAGACGCGCCCCACGTGCGGGTTCCCGAGAGGAACTGGCTCCACGAGCAGACTGAGGGTAGCCTCACCTTCAGATGCTGCTGGGAGCACCCGCCCCCACGTGCGGCAACACGGTAGGAAGGTAAGCGTGTGACCTCCGTTCAGGTTCCTGACATCATGCAGCGTGCTCGGCGCATGGCCCGGCGTCTTCTGGCCGGCAGCGGGAGCGCCGCGGTAACGGCCTACCGCATCGACCCCTCCGCACCGGCTGCCTTCGTCGCTCATGCCATGCGGGCCGATGGCCGGATCCTCGTTGCCGCCTGCCCTCCCAAGAGCACCCCTGTTGGCCATCGCGCCCGACGGCGTCGCCGTTGACGTCCGACTTGATGTCACTCTCGACGCGGCCGAGCCCGGTGTTCGCATCACTGCCGCCACCGCTCATCTGCTCGGGGAGCCTGACCTGGGTCGAGGGCGAGGACCGCGCCCTGGTCCTGGCCTCCTCTCGGTCCTCTGCCTGCCACTGCGCCATCGTCGGCGAGGATCCGCCTGAGCGGGTCCGGGAGATTGCCTCGGGACCCGGTGGGCGGCTGGGCGTCATCGCCTGCGAGCGGGTCATGCTTCACTGCGTCTCCGGGGTCTCCAGCCACGACATTGAGGGAGATCCTCGACGTCGACTCCACCGATGCCGGCGCAGCCCCCTCACCCTCCTGGAGCCCTCAGGAGATCATGGACGCCCATGAGGCGGTCAGCGCCGTCGGCCAGCTGGGGCTGCGGGCCGTGTGCGAGGCCGTGCGCGAGGGCAGATGCTCGGATGGGTCTGCTCCTCCCGCCCCGCTGTCGGGTGTGCCCCACTTTGTGGGACAGGACCCTGTGCGTCGACGTCGATGCCCACGGGGTGACTCTCATGTCTCATCACCGGTGAAGAGGTCATCACGCTGGTGGTCTCCTTCGCGCAGGCCCTGGCCGGTGCCGGTGAGGTCGGGCCTACCCTGGAGCAGCTGGCCTCTCAGGCCCTACCGCAGCGCCTGGCTCGTCCCTGAGGCGAGATTCAGTCACCCGGCTGCGCTGCGGCCGTTGATCCGACTGCAGAAACCAAAACGGGGATGCCACCATGCGGTGACATCCCCGTTGGCCCCCAGCCGCTCGAGCTGGAGAGCCTTCCGGTCAGCGAACCTCGTAGGTTGTGCAGGCGGCGGTGTCGCCGCCGACGGTCACGGCCTCGGCCGTGCACATGAGGTCCTTGTTGTGGACGCACTCGAGGCGCTGGCAGGCACCCACGTGGCCCTCGGCCACCGGCAGACCGCCGCGGGCGTCGAGGCTGATGAAGGTGTCGCAGGCCGGTGCGCCGTTGTCGCCACCGACGGTGATGGCGAAGGCGGTGCAGCCGCCGTTGTTGAAGGCGCAGGAGGTGGTGGTGCAGGAGGAGATCTTGGTGACGGACATGATGCTTTTCCTTTCGAGCGGATGTGCGCTGTGGACGTGAATAACGTAAACCGCATCTGCTCTCCGGCAACGAAGGGTAGCCTGTCCTGCTTCGGATCACGTTGTCAATCGTTGCAATGACGCTATTTTAGCGATCCATGTCAGGTTGTTTTCGCCCGTTGGAGGCCTTTGAGGAAGGCTGGGGTTGTGTGCCGTCGGTTTTCGTTATTCCTCGCAGGTAAGGCAGCCCTGCGAGGGTGTGGTTGAGGACCTGCCGCTGTGCGAGGGCACTGACGTCATGGCGGGGCGGACACTGCCCGCCCCGCCTCCGGGGAGTCGCTGCTGCCTGGGCCGCCCGGAGGTCCGAGCGCGACCTGGAGGACTGCACGTGGATCAGCTGTGGGCCGCCGCCACGGCCAGGCGCAGAGAGTCTGCAGAAACGGGTCTCGCGCTCGGCGGCGCTCATGTCGCCGGAGTGGTCCAGCAGGTGGTCGGAGACGGTCAGGATCGCCAGTGCCTGCTTGTCGTACTCGGCGGCGACCCCGTAGAGGGCGGCGGCCTCCATCTCCACTCCCAGGACCCCGTACCTCGCCAGCGCCTCGGTCTGCCCCTCAGGGTGAAGTGAAGTGGTCCCGTGACATGACGGTGCCCAGGTGGACTTCTCCCGCCGGCCAGAGCCCCCTCGAGCTGCGAGGCCTCGTATGCGGCCGCAGCCAGCCGGAAGTCCGCCACCGCGCAGAAGTTGACGCCCGGGATGCGCAGCTGGTTCATGGAGGAGTCCGTGTGGGCGCCGGTGGCCACGATGACGTCGCCGACCTTGACCTTCGGGGAGAGGGCGCTGGCAGTGCCCACCTGAATGATCCGCTCCACCCCGAACTGGCTGAACAGCTCGGTGGCGTAGATCGTGAAGGAGGGCTGCCCCATCCCCGAGCCCATGACGCTCAGTGGCTTCCCGTTCACGGTCCCGGTGAAGCCCAGCATCCCGCGCACGTCAGTGACCAGGCGGGCGTCATCCATGAGGAGCTCGGCAATGCGCCGGGCCCGCTTGGGGTCGCCGGGCAGAGGACGGCTGGGGCGAAGTCTCCCGGCTCTGCGGCAATATGAGGGGTGGCCATGGGGGTCCCTCTCGGAGTGGCGAATCAGGTGTGGACAGTGGTGTTCAGTGTGGCATGGATCGCGTGGAGAAAAGACAGTCTCCTGCCCTGACGATTGTCCGTATCGTGAACATCAGACGACACATCGTGGTCGCTGGGCTAGCGTCCAACGACAAAAGGGCCTGCGCCCCATCCGCAGGAGAAGGTAGCCCCAGGGCCGCCTTCGTTCGTCACATCACGGAAGGCACTCATGACCTCCAAGACAGGGGAGAGCGAGTCTCTTCAGGCGCCCCCGCGCGAGCAGTGGAGCGGTCAGCTCGGCTTCCTCATCGCCGCCATCGGCTCGGCGATCGGGCTGGGCAACATCTGGCGCTTCCCCGGCGTGGCCTACACCAACGGCGGCGGCGCCTTCATCGTTCCCTACGTTATCGCGCTGCTGGCGGCTGGGCTGCCGATCCTCTTCCTCGACTACGCCTTGGGCCACCGTTTCCGCGGCTCCCCGCCGGCGGTCTTTAGGCGCCTGTCCGCCAGGCTCGAGTGGCTGGGATGGTTCCAGGTCTTCATCTGCTTCGTCATCATGACCTACTACGCGGTGGTCGTGGCCTGGTCCCTGCGCTACATGCTCTTCTCCGTCAACATCGCCTGGGGCGACGACGCGGCAGGCTTCTTTCAGAACTACATCGGGATGGACCGGCTCGGCTCCGAGGTCGCCTACTCGCCGACAGTCATCATGGGCGTGGCCCTGCCGCTGCTGTTCGTATGGGGCTTCGGCCTGGTGGTGACCGCCCTGGGAGTCAGCGGAGGCGTGGAGAAGGCCAACAAGATCTTCCTGCCGCTGCTGGTCCTCATGTTCGCCGGCCTCGTGGTGCGCGCCCTCATGCTCCCCGGGGGCGGGGAAGGCCTCAATGCCCTGTTCACACCCAAGTGGTCCGCCCTGCTGGACTACCAGGTGTGGATGGCGGCCTTCGGGCAAATCTTCTTCTCCCTGTCCGTGGGCTTCGGCATCATGCTCACCTACGCCTCCTACCTCCAACGGCGCCGCTCCAACCTGGTGGGAACCGGTCTCGTGGCGGGCTTTGCCAACTCCTCCTTCGAGCTGTTCGCAGGCATCGGAGTCTTCGCGACCCTCGGCTTCATGGCGCACACGCAGCATGTCGGGATCAGCGAGATGAAGATCACCGGCCCTCCCTGTCCTTCATCACCTTCCCCACCGTCATCGCCCAGATGCCCGGAGGCGCGCTCTTCGGGGTGCTCTTCTTCGCCTCCTTCTCCATGGCGGGGCTGACCTCCTTCATCTCCATCATCCAGGTGGTGGCCGCCGGCGTGGGGAGAAGCTCGACCTGACGCCGAAGAAGGCCTCCCTCGTCGTCGGCGTCCCGGCCGCCGTCCTGTCCTTCGTCCTGTTCGCCACCAGCTCGGGCCTGCCGGACCTCGACGTTGTGGACGCCTTCATCAACAACATCGGCGTGGTCGCCTCGGCCATCATCATGTGCGTGGTGGTCGGCTGGGCTGCTGCGGCGCACCAGGCTGCTTCAGGACCACCTCAACGCCGTCTCCGAGTCCCGGATGATCGGCCTGTGGTGGCGGGTCCTCGTCGGCGCCGTCGTCCCCGTCCTGCTGGGATACATGTTCATCCAGACCCTGTGGACGTACCTGTCCGAAGGATACGAGTCGAAGGCCTACTCCAGCGGCTTCGTCATGGTCTTCGGGTGGGGATGCTGCTGGTGGTCGCCCTGGGCACCGCTGTCATGAGCCCTCATCCCCTGGAAGACCCCGGTGGACGAGTTCGAGCCCCTCACGCTGGAGGCCGCTTCCCGGGAGGAGGACTGAGATGACCGGAATCGCCGTGCTCATCATGCTGATCGCCATCGTCATCATCTGGGGTGGCCTGGCAGTGTCCATCACCGCACTCATCTCGCGCGGACGCCGCGAGGACCGCGACGCCCGGGCCGAGGCCTCGGCGCGTGCCCGCGAGCACATGCTCAACCCCGAGCAGGCCGACTGAACGGCGCGGTTCGCAGTGCGGTCCGCAGAGATCCACTGACGAGACCGCCTGAGAAGAGAGACTGACTCCACCACCCGTCTGGGGCCCGGTTCGGCCGGTTTCCAGGCGGGTGGGACACAATACGCCTATGACTCAGACTGATATGAGCCCCCAGGTGCTGCCCCGCCTGGTGGCCTTCGACCTCGATGACACGCTGGCGCCCTCGAAGTCGGCCATGCCACCGGCCATGGCCACAGCGCTCAGGCGGCTGCTCGACGTCGTCCCCCGTCTGCATCATCTCCGGGGGCAGATGGGGCAGTTCCGCGACCAGGTCCTGGCCCACCTCGACGCCGACGCCGACGAGCTCTCCCGGCTCCACCTCATGCCCACCTGCGGAACGCGCTACTACACCTACGACCCCTCCCGCGCCGAGAGCGATGAGGACGCCTGGACGCTGGTCTACGCCAACGACCTCACCCCTGAGCAGATCCGCACCGGTTTCGAGATCGTCGAGGCCCAGGCGCGTCGGCTCGGCCTGTGGGAGGACAAGACCTGGGGGAGATCCTGGAGGACCGCGGCAGCCAGATCACCTTCTCCGCCCTGGGTCAGGAGGCCCCCTTGGACGCCAAGCGCGCGTGGGACCCCACGGGTGAGAAGAAGGCCGCGCTGCGTGACGCCGTCGCCCCGCTCCTGCCGGACCTGGAGGTCCGCTCAGGCGGCTCCACGAGCGTCGACATCACCCTCAAGGGGGTGGACAAGGCCTACGGTATGGAGCGCCTGGCTAAGGTGACCGGTATCGCGCTGGAGGAGATGATCTTTGTCGGCGACCGCCTGGACCCGGAGGGAAACGACTACCCCGTCAAGGCCCTGGGCGTTCCCTGCCAGGCCGTGGGCGGCTGGCAGGACACCGTCACCTACGTCACCTTCCTGGCGAGTCTCATCGCCTCTCAGACGCACGGCGGTGAGGACCCGGCCGCCCAGGTCTCACTGGGCGCTCGTCTCTGAGGTGAGCCGTGCTACGGACAACTTCAGACCCTGACGCCGATGCCGGTACCGGCACTACCGGAGGAGCCGGAGACCGGTGGGACGGTCTGCTGACAGCCGTGCGGCGCTGCTGCGCCCTGGTCGTCACGGTGCTGCTCTCGCCGCGCCTGTGGTGGCGTCATGGCCGCCGCGGCACCCGCACGGCGATCGGTACGGCGGCCATGATCCTGGCCTCCAGCCTCGTCTCCCTCCTGCTGGGGGTGTCCACGGCGACGGCCTCGACGCCGGTCGGCCCGCACGAGGCGACCTGGTCGACGACCCTGGACTCCACGGTCACACTGGACCTCGGGCCGCTGGGGACCGCGGCAATGGAGTCCCCTGCGGGGATCCTCGGTGTCAGGGTGGTCCTGGGGGAGATCCCGGGCGATCCGGCACCTGATACGGCCAATGCGGCCAGCGTGGGGCAGTCCCTGTCCTCCGACGCGACCTCCTACCTCTCACTGGTCTCCCACCCCGACCTGACGATCCGGCAGGGCCTCTACGGACTTGCCGGCGACGCCCTGCGCCGGGCCGGGGTCGTCGAGGCGATCTTCCTGTGCTGTGTGGCCGCCTGGCGCCTGGCACCGACCAAGCCCTGGCGTGAGACCGTCCGAGCCGGCGTCTCGCACCGCTGGGCCGCTACCGTGGCGTTCTCACGGCCGTGGCCACCGTGGCCTCCATCCTGGTGCCGGCCATGCGCACGGCCCCTCGCCCGGCTCCACCCTGTCCGTCCTGGAGGGGACCCCGCTGGCCCAGGCCCGTTTCTCAGGACGCATCGCCGACGTCGTCACCGCTTATGGTCCCAAGGCGCGTACCTTCGTGGAGACGAGTAAGGGCTTTTACGCCAGGGCGGACACCAACCTGCGGGCTGCCTGGAAGGCCGCCGAGCAGACTGAGGGCCTGGTGGATGTCACCGCCGCTGACGGAAAGGTGGACACCGAGGACCTGCAGGCCCGGGTCAGGGCGTCCTCCGCGAAGACCCTGGTGAAGGCCACTGATCCTGAGCCCGACGCCGCCCCGCAGCCGTCTGAGAGCCCGAGGGCCGCTGCGACGCCCTCGATCTCGGTGACCGGGGCCCGCTCAGTGTCCGAGCGCGGACGCAAGACCGCCGTGCTCACCACGGACCCTGCACTGCAACCTCGATGTCATCGCCTTCTCCGGGGTCCTCGACCAGCTCTCGGGCGCCGATATCCACATGGATGACGGCGACCTGACGATGACCGGTTCGGATCCGGGCGGGTGTGCGTCGACGCGCTGACCCAGGCGGTCCCGAGCTCGGCGAAGAAGGTCGCCACGATCGGCAACCACGACTCCGACGCCACCGCCTCCCGCCTGCGCTCCCCAGGGTGGACCGTCACCGACGGGTCGGTTCAGACGGTCGCCGGGATCACTGTCCTGGGGCACGACGACGCCGAGCGCACGACGGCGGCGGGCACCAAGCCCCGCAGCGGGGAGACCACCGAGAAGATCGCCTCCCGCCTGGCCACGACCAGCTGCGGGGGCACGCCGGTCGACGTCGTTCTCATCCACCAGCCCGCCACCTTCGACACGCTCACGAAGGAGGGCTGTGCGCCGCTGCTCCTGGCCGGTCACGTCCACGCCGAGCGGGGATGACCACGGAAATCAGCCCCGAACCGGCTTGCCCGTCACCGGGATCATCTCGGGGGCGGGCAAGGGTCACGTCACTGGGCGCGGTCACCGAGGACGCCTTCCTCCACGTCTTGTCCTTCGATGCCACCGGGGCGCTGGTGGCCTGGCGGACGGTCATCCTTCACCCGACGCCTCAGTGACGGTGGGGGCGTGGCGGCCCGTGCCCGGTATCGCCCCGGGACAGACGACGGCCACGATGGCGTCGACTCCGAGCCCGTCGGCGTCGGCCACCTCGGTGCAGGCACCGACCGGGAGCTTCGCAGAGCGTGGGGCCTGAGGAGGCACGCAGCCACAGGAGGGGCCGAGGCCCAGGGGAGAACGATTCCTCGGACGGGTGGGGCGCAGGTGGCCGCATGGCATACGCTCTCGTCCTGACAACCCCCATGACGCCCCAGAAGAACTGCTGACGCACCACCGGTGAGGAGACTGACGATGTCGCGCATGCCCACAGATGCCGAGATCGATGAGATGAGCGAGGAAGAGCTCGAGGCCTACCTGGGCTCCGCCCCCGCTCAGGAGCTCGACCGGCGCACCCGCCGCGATGCCGGCGAGGACTTAGCCGCGCGCCCGTCCTGGCTGCGGCGCTCCGGGGCCGAGCGGGGATTCGGCTGGCTGCTCACCGTGTGCGCGCTCATCGGATCCTCGCCTGCTGGGAGCTTATCAGCGCCCAGCTCGACCTGCTGCGCAACCCGGACGCGGAGCTCGTCTGCGACGTCAGCCCTCTGGTGTCCTGCGGCGACTCCCTCAACGTGTGGCAGGGCAACCTGCTGGGAGTGCCGAACTCCTTCGTCGGGGCCATCGCCTTCGGGGCCCTGGCCGCGATCGGTGCGGTCCTGCTCAGCGGCGCGCGCCTGCCGCGCTGGATGTGGTGGGGGCTCAGCGCCGGCAGCCTCGGCGGGATCGCCTTCGTCATCTGGTTCCTGTCCGTCTCCATCATGACCTTCGGCAAGCTCTGCCCCTTCTGCATGGTCATCTGGTCCGTCACCATCCCGGTGGCCGCCCACTCCTGGACCTGGGCCGCGGCCGGCGGGCACCTGGGGCTGCGCGATAACCTGGCGCTGGACGTGCTCAAGGCCCGTTGGTGGATCATGGCGGCGATGTACCTGGCGGTGGTCCTCACCATCGTCATCGCCTTTGGTGGCCAGCTGGCCAGGCTGTTCGGGTGACTGCGCCCATGGAGCGGAGGACTCCGAGCGGATCCGGCGGGAAGTCCTCGGTGGCGGGGGACTCGACCGTCACGCAGGACTACCTCAAGGTCGTGTGGGTCTCCAGCGAGTGGGGCGGCGCGGGCGCCTCCGTCACCGGCCTGGCCAAACGTATGGAGGTGGCGCCCTCGACCGCCTCGGAGAACGTGGCTCGCCTCGTGGAGGAGGGGCTGCTCGTCCACGAGCCCTACAAGGCCGTCACCCTCTCCGAGGAGGGGCGGCGCCGGGCCATGGGCATGATCCGCTGCCACCGCATCCTGGAGACCTACCTGGTCACTCGGCTCGGCTTCGGCTGGGACGAGGTGCACGCCGAGGCCGAGGGAGCTTGAGCACGCCGTCTCCGAGCGGCTGCTGGAGAGACTCGATGCGGTCCTGGGGCACCCCACCCGTGATCCGCACGGGGACCCGATCCCACGGCGGACGGCCGCCTCATCGTGCCCGACCTGGTGGGCCTGGAGACCCCTGCCGGTGGGCTCCGACGGCGTCGTCGGACGGATCCAGGACGACACCGAGACGCTGCGCCGCCTGGAGAGGGTCGGCATCGGGCTGGACAGCCGGGTGAGGATCGGGATCGGGGCACCGTGGCGCCGGCCGTGGAGGGCGGTGGCCGCCGTCGGGCTACCGTCATCACCCTGATGGACGACGACGCCTCACGCAGCGCAGGGCCCAAAGAGGTGCTCCGAGGCCGTCATCCCTGACGGCTCCCTGTGACTGCTGGCCTGATCTGGGACAAGGGCCTGGACGGATCCGGGCGCGGCTGGGGACAATGGGGCCATGAGCACGATTTTTCACCAAGATCATCGCCGGCGAGATTCC
>BNJU01003403.1_pt1 | contig 59745 bp, 96 predicted proteins | sample 8539281 | NCBI WGS metagenome assembly BNJU01 (sample SAMD00202456, study PRJDB9452) | human saliva metagenome | isolation source: human saliva | place: Japan
CACTTCTTGCTTGAGATACTGGCGAATGTCCTTGTAAATATTGCTGGAATGGCTCAAAACAAGGTATTTGTTTTCCGCCCAGAGTTGCTGACAAAGGGCACGTTGGTTGTTGTTATTCATAATTGATATTATACCATGATCACTCTAGGAACTCTGCCATTTTTTTACATCATAAGCATTTTTGAAGGTTGAGCAAGTTTGCATCGAAACATTAGTGAGTCTAGCTAAATTCTCAGCAATATCATTACTAATTGATTCCTCACCATTCACTAATTTACCGAGTTTCATTTCAGAAACTCCTAAATGCTCTGCAAAATTCTTTTTGCGTTACGTTATAATCTTCAATTAACTCTTCAACGTACTGACCTGGATGAAAAGCAATTAGGTCTTTGTATTCAACAATTTTATTACTCATAGTGATTACTGACCTCCTCTATTTTTAGGATTTCGATTTCAATGGGACTGGAAAAGACCTTCTCAACATTTTCATCATGAAATACTCCACTCAAACTATAGAAATGTTATCTGTTAACCAACAAATCTCTTTTGAGTATTATATTTCAATTGTATTGGAGTTTTCAATTACTATAGACATTATCAATAGAAAAATTTTGAGATGTTTCATTAATAACCATTCTCTTATTGACGCATGGATTTATTCTAACACAATCTATACTCTCATGATATACATATTCTAAGATAAATTGAACAAAATCATTTGGATTTCTCTTAACCGGCAATCTAATTTCGTTTATAAAAGTTTCTAAATCTGATTGTCCTGAGTAAATTTCATCTGTTCCATATTCCTTGATTCAATCCTTTGTGCATATGTTGTAGCTCATGTACTCTTTCTTCATATCCTGTTTCATCAAAATCAATTCTTATATAATTCATGAAACAATATAGTAAAAGCTTCATATCTATCCAACTTAGAAGGTCTACCTGCTAATGCATCATTATTAATAGATGGAATATAAGATAAACTACATTTTACAACACTCCCTGATTATCAAAACAATAATAGAAGCTAATAAATGAATCATCTAACAATTTCAACTACCAGTTTCCATTGTTTTTATTTCTCTATACATTTCATCATAATTTTCATAAGTAAATTTACCTGTCCCAATTATAGAATAATTTATTAGAGTTTGACGATTAATATTTTCATACTTTTGAAATTCTAAAATATAAGAAGAAACACGTTTTAGATCAGATAAACATTCTATTTGTTGCCTAATTAATTCTAATTCAGTCATTTTTGAACCCAATTTTTGTTTTTTAATAATTGTTCCAGAATCTCAACTGGTAATTCCTGAGCAGCAATAATATTATTTTCTAATTTTCATCACTATCTCCCCATAATTCTAATTGACTCTTTTTGTTGCTCTGTAGGATAAATAAATTCAAGCTTATAATCATGTTCTCGAGTTGCTTCAATCTCATCTTTCAAAAATCAACTGTTTCTCCATATAGCCAAACTTTGACTTTAGCTCGAGTCATTGCTGTAAAAATTTCATTTCTATATGTACTATTTCTATTTTGAAGTTTGAATTTTATTACAATTTATTAAATATACTAAATTCGCTTCATTACCTTTTGCTCTAAAAACAGTGGTATAAATAATAGAAGTTTCTGATTTTTGTCATCGAAGGCGTTTTACCACTTACAAGTTTTATATGGATATTTTTATTTAATCCAGTATTATATAACATTTGGTCAAATATTAAGCTAAATTGATTATAGTTCTTTGTTAAATTATTTCATCCATATCAATTAACATAATATCACTTGGCTTTACATCTTCTTTTCAAAGCAATCGAATCAATTCTGCGGCAACGATATTATTTTGTGATGACTTACTAATCACATGAATAGGGGGCATCTATCTCTATTCCAGTATTATTCTCTTTAGTTCTTTCCAACGTAATATAATTTCCTGCTTTTGAAATCTTGTCCGATATTTTTATATCCCATATCCAATAGTGTAGTTTCATCTACAAAATTTACCAAGGGAGTTTCTGACGAATCATCAACTTTCCTATAAACACCTAAACCCTATTGCATGAGCTGTAGTAAGTATTTCTTTTAGGCGCCCCTATAACTAATATCCAGATTAATATCCTTACATCTAGAACTTTTCTCCAAATATATCAACTTTCGAAGGTATCGAAACTTGTGCTCTCAGTGATTGGAGTTCGTCATAAGCATAAATTAAGTACCCCTGCACGAACATCTCTTTTAAGTGTTTCTAATGCCAAATGAAAAATTAATCCCAAAATCTTGTGCCTCATCAATAAAAATATAATCGTAAGTTCCCTTATAATCCAACTGTTTCTTTTAGTTCTTCATGTAAATTTTTACATACAAACTCAAAGGATCTTCTTCACCAGCCTTTTCGACAGCTTCACCATAATTAAAAATACTCACTATCAGTTTGTTCACAAATATCAGAATAAAATCCTCTACTTCCTTTTCCCTCCCCAAGAATGAAAAATTTTTAATATTTTCAAAATTTGGCTCGTTGTACCTATCATAATCTTTTATAAAAATCGGTAAACATTTTTATCATACTACTTCGTAAAGAAGTTGTATAGAAAAACAAAAGCAATCTTTAAATCTGGCTCTTGAAAAATGTAAATAAGCCATTTTTCAGCATGAGAATAGTTTTCCCACTTCCAGCAAGTCCTCTAATTCTCTGATGAGAATCGATTGTACTATGAACCATATTGAATTGTGTTTCATCATATTTTCCAATATAATTATTTCTTTTTAATTAAACTACCTAAAGTAGCATCCGAACTTATTTCTCGATCATCAGTTTTTGTTAAATTAAAAGATTGCTGAATAGCCCTATTAACTTTTAATAACGTTTCATCAGATAAAATATCATTACCTTCAAATGTCTTAACACTTAATTCTGTAGAGGTATTTAGCAATTTTACATATTCTTTAAAGTTCAAAGTAATATCTACTAAGCTAGAATCTTGCTCAAATAATAAATAAGACTATTTGAAAAATACTTTTTCCTCAATATTATTCTCGTACAGGAGGTAAATTCTGATTTTAACAAAAATAATAGCTTTTTAAAAATCTTTTCTACCATTTTTCATTTATAATTGGATAACCACAATATATATCTCCACAATATCCACTGCTTTTCCAAGATCATTATGATATTTTCTATCACTGACTGAGTTTTTACTCAATCTTTCAGTTTCACCAAATTTACTAATCATTTTTCCTCTATTCTTTTTATAAACCTGTCCATTCATCAGCATCGGTAATAGCCAATCGCGAAGTTGGGTGAGTTCTTGGTTTTTGAATATAATTTTTATGTACTGCTTCGTATATAGGTCTAACTATTTTAGAAAAATTGATCTGCAATTTCAAAATCAAATACTATTGGATACTCCATAATATGTTTTTATCACCTCTAGGCATTTTTGACCCTTTAGAACCTGCTACGTCATAGTTAAAAATCATCTCTAGCAAGAGTCATAAAAACAAATTCTCTAGAAACTATCGTCCTAATACAGAGTACATCTGAACTACAACCACCCACTCGATCACTTAGCCAAATTTTCTTAAAATAGGGGCGAATATTTGAAATCAGAATATCTCCTATAGAAAATTTAGTTGAAGTTCCTGACTTAGGAATTGATGTAGTCAATTCAATTCCACCCATATCTGCAATCATATTATCAGTTTCCTACATAATTTTTCTATATTTAGTTCAGAGGATTCAACTTTATCAGAAAACATATTTAGAAAAATAATTCAACTTCTCCACTCCCCACCCTCTGGGATTTCGCGTTTGAGTTCTGGGTGATAGACCATCTTTCCGCCTGAAGATTTTGTAGGGTTTGCCATTTTGGTCTATGAAATCAAACTGGACAAACCAGTAGTCATAGAGGGTCTTAGCCATGGCTTCCAACTCTCGGTTGATTTGGTTGTTGGTTTGGATTTTATCTTCCAACGAAGAAAGAACTCGAACTAGATAATCTTGTTGCTCTCTAGAAGGAAGTATAATAGGACAATCAGCAAATGTTTTCGCATTTATATTTCCTCTTGTACTACCATTCGATAAATTATCTACCCACTGTTTATATGGCTTACTAATTGTAAAATACTTTAAATATTTAGGGTTCACTTTAGATTTATCAAGAGAAAATTTTATTAAGAATCCTGCAAATGCAAGTTCACCATTCTTTTCTTCATGAAAATAAGTTCTACCCTGTTGAATTACCAGTCCTAGCAAAAACTATGTCTCCTTCTTTCAAAAATATATTTCTAATTTCAGGTGACGAAACTGATTTTTTTATCATTTTCAAGGAGGTTTTCCATAATCATCTATATCAGTGATTCTTAGATATCTTACTTTATCTTCACTGAACTCTTCTGCCACTGCGGGTATCCCATATTTTCCTATTTGGCCGAGGTAAACATAGTTCTTCAAGTTTGACGACTTTACTCATACTTCAACCCCTTCATTTGCTCTTCAATCTCCTGCTCCAAATGCATGCGATTGCTGGAAGAGGTCTGAGAGTTTATTATGAAAGGCGGTCATCTTAGCTTCAAACTCTTCTGCTGTGATATCTACATAGTCGATCTTTGATGTCAAAGTATTGACCTGCGCTGAGAGAGTAGTTTTTCTCCTTGATGTCCTCATAAGAGACAGTGACAGAAAAGTCCTCGATAGCTTCTTTCTTGATAAATGTCTCGACGATCTTCTGCTCTTCTTCAGGAGAGAGCACGGTCTTTTGGTTCTTGCCTTCCTTGACCTTGGTTCCGAGGTTTGAGGCATCGATGAGGACGATATCGCCCTTATTTTTCTTATCGATGAAGAGGATGGAAACGTTGGTTCCTGTTGTCGCAAAGATATTAGACGGCATAGAAACGACACCTGCCAGCATTTGATTGTCCACCAAGTGTTGACGGATGGCCTTATCAATCCCTGACTGGGCAGTGATAAAGCCTGTCGGCAAGACAACAGCTGCTTGACCATCTGGTTTCAAGGAGTAGATGATATGCTGAACAAATAGTTCATAAATCGCCATCGAATTCTTTTCTTATACTTTTCTGGTACTTTTTAGGCACTCCCTGCAAAAGAAACGCTCACTGGCTTCTGGCAAGGTCTCCACTTGGTCACGCCACTCTGAAAAGTCCAACTTAAAAGGGAGGGATTGGATACGATATAGTCCATCTTTTTCAGGATGACGATTCCGCAAAGATGGTATTTCCTTCAACGATATTATGGATGGAGTGTTGCAGTCCATTCAAGATCAGATTAAGACGGAGGAGATTAGACGATTTTTGCGAGATATCCTGACTATAGACTGTAGTTTTTTCCACACCGATACGACTAGCCAGGTTCATAAGCAAAGTTCCAGAACCAGCAGATGGGTCATAGATGCGCACATTTTGAGGTTTGTCATTACCTACTAGGATATCTGCGATAATCTTAGCGACAGAGTGAGGGTGTGTAATACTCGGCATAGGTCCCACCCGCCATCTTTGTTGTAGTCCTTGATCATATACTCAAAGATGGTAGAGAAAAAGTCAAATCCTTGTGAAAAGATAGTTTCATCAAACTTGACGCGTGCAAGGAGATTGATAATTGCCTTTGCAACCTCGTTACGCTTACTGCTATCTGAGATGTTATCGGTAATCAGGCGCTCAGTAAAGAGACGAACAGTTGTATCCCCTTCCGTATGGACAGAGAAGATATCGTTATTGTCAATGGCGATCTGGTTGAGGGTATTTTCAAAAGTCTCGTAAAAAGTCGGCTCATTTTGCTGACGGTGGAGGGTTTCGATCAACTGGTCTGGCTTGAGCCAAGCTGTGCTGGTACCGATATCTTCCAAGAGCCAGTCGTAGTCTTCTTCACTCATAGCCAATAAGTTTTCATAGGTGTTAGACTCATCCAGCACCTTGGCTTGATACAAAAACTTGTCGTTTAAAAATTTGTAGAGGAATGACTGGGTGAGGAGTTTGTACTCACCCGCTTCTCCTCCTAGTCCCGCGTGGGTAAAGACTGCTTTCAAATCATCTACCAAGCCTTGGACTTGGACTTTGTATGTTTCATTCATTAGTGTTGGTATTCCTCTTCATATCCTTCAAATAGTGACTCGACGATATCATTAAAATCATCTCTTGTCAAACTACTTGCAGATTGGTTGGTTTTTCATTTCAATCCGAGCTTCTTCTCGAATCATCTTCTTTAAGAAAGTCCTCGTTATCGAGTACTCCTTGATTTTTGACCGATTTTACGGTCTAGTCTAACTTTAGAACCCTTGATGACATGGTAGATAGCAGGAAACTCGCTGACCGTGGTTGAGTTGGTCACGTGCTTGTAGGAACGAGCTGCCATCTCATCTCCGTTAAAGTTCATGGTTAGGCGTCTCATACGAGTATGATAGTCCTCCACGGACTTAAAGAGTTCTTCATAGTCTTTTTGGGTTTCTTTGATATTCTCCATGGTGAAGCCTTCTTGGCCATGGATCAGGTGTTTTTTCATGATGCGCTGGAATTCTTCGTAGAGAGAGACCCACTCAGGATCCTTTTCATCACGTTGATTTTTGATCCCACTTGCCACTCGACGTTTCAAATCTTCCAGGTCATTGGCTGCTAGACGAAGTTCTTCTTCTGCAATCTTGACAAAGCTAAAGCTAGTTTCAGACATGGCAAGATTTAAGAGAGTCCGACTGGAGAAGTCATCTGGTTTATCTATCAGAGACAGTGTCAGCATGCGTCTAGAGAGGACATTGAGCAGGGTTGCAATCTGAGCGATGTCAATCTGCTGAAGCAGGTGTTCGTAGCCAAGGAGACGGGCGATATTGTAGTACTGCTTGATAGACTCCAAGGCCTTACGAAGATCGATTAACTGCTTCTTATCCTTGATATCGTTGATAGCTTGGGAGAAGAACTCCAGATTATCCGTTGGATAGTAGATGAGGATATGTTCGGTCTTGCTCAACTCTTGAGAAATCTCATCTGCTGACACAAAGAGCGAGCCAAAAACATCCTCACCATTTTCCCCAGTCAGGGTCGTATCATACTCTTGATTGAGCTCTTCCAGATAGGCACGATTGGTCTTGTCAAACTCCTTGGAAATATCCGCAAAGTCGATGACATAGCCAAAGAGATAGTCTTTGTAGGGACGATTGACACGGGTTAGAGTCTGTAAAAGGTTGTGAGCCTTGATCTTGCGCCCTAGATAGAGGCGCTTTGAGACGAGGTGCATCAAAACCTGTCAGGAGCATGGAGTAGACAATGATAAGGTCAATCTTGCCTTCCTTGTAGGCGTCTACCTTGTCCTTCTTCTCTTCCTTGTCTCCCTCGTCATGGAGGATAAGAGCCGAAGTCAACTTGGTTGAGCCAGCTTGACGACGTTCTTCCAATTGCTTTTCAAGCTCACGCGCCTGCTTGGACGAGTCACAGACAATCATGCCACCGATGGTCTGGTCATCAAAGACCAAATCACGCGCACGATTGAAGTCCTCGATGATAAATTCTAGCATAGGCTCCACATAGTGAGGATGGGCAAAGATATCTTCCTTGGACAGGTCACCTCGTTGGATCTCTTCGTTGATGGTTCTGAGATTGTCCTTATAGGAGGTCTCGATATCTTCTCGCATCAGGCGTAGAGTAAAGCCGTCATCGATAGACTGGTTGTAGTAATATTTATGGATATAGTCCCCAAAGATATCACGTGTAGTCGCATGACTTTCCTTGGTCTTGCCATCTTTCTTATAGGTGATGAGGGGCGTTCCTGTCAAGGCAATCTTAATAGCCTTGGTATCTGCCTGATAGAGATTTGGCAGGTAGGAACCTCGTTCATTGTAAGAACGGTGGGCTTCATCGATAAAGTAGATATTTTGACGATTGAGATCATAGCCAGAGCGGTCTGTCAGATCTGAATCATCCTTAAACTTCTGGATATTAACCACAGCGACATCATAGCCGTCTTGTTTTTGATTGAGTTCTTGTGGGTTATTGATGCGCTTAACCTTGAGGCCTCGTTTGGTAAATTCCTTAAAGGCCTGGTCTGCCAAGTCCAAACGATCGACGACAAAGTAAAACTGAGGAACGATTCCCTCTTTTGAGAAATAGTTGGTTAGATAGCGAATATTGAAGAAGGCCAAGGCAGTCTTACCTGAACCTTGGGTATGCCAGATAACCCCTTTCTTGACACCTTTTGCGATTGTTTCTTCGATAGCACGTGTCGCAAAATACTGAGGATAGCGCATGACGTGCTTCTGCAACTGCATCTGACCGTCCTTGCTTTCTTCTTCTACATAGACCAGACCAAAACGAAGCATAAAGAGCAGACGTTCCTTCTGGTACAAAAGAAGACAGAAAAGGCATTGCAAGGTGTATCAGGGTTTAGGTTTGTTGTAAACTCTGGCTGAGATTTGAGGGCAAAGCGCTTCATGTCTTCTAGGACGAAGTCGATTTGGTCCTCGGTTAGAGGGGAAAGGGAATGAAGGAAATCTTCTTCTCTTTCTTCCTTGAAAGCATTAAATTTGGTTTTTGAATAGGCGTTTGAACCGTAATACGACCCTTTTTTTTGCTGCCCTTGTCCACTGATATACGCTAAGTTATCAGATAAGGATATCAACTGGGTGATATTGTTAAAACGACGGAACTTACGGTTTTCAAAACGGTATCTGGTTCTGTCCTGCTCTGACTGAATTCCAGTCTTGCCATCACGAATCGCATTTGGCTGTTTCACTTCGATATAAGAAAGAGGCAGACCATTGACAAAAATAACGATATCCGGACGAAATTCATCCTGACCATTTTGGCAAGTAACTTCAAGTGCCAGATGGAAGGTATTGGCTTCAGGATTTTCCCAATCAATATAGGTCGTGCTTGTTTCTCCACTGCATTCGTTTGTAAATGCCCGTCCCAAGTCGTTTTGATCTAGTTCCAACTTGATATTGGCTAGTTCTCTCTCAAAATCATCCTCAGTCAAGTAGTTGTTAAATTTTAAAAATTGCTCCTTAAAAACAGATACGAGGATATTGGTATCTGGATCTCTTTCTGCAATTTCCTTCCCATTGCGAGGAAGATAGGTATAGCCCATACGCATGAGATGCAGAGCTGCTGGAATTTGTACCCTGGTTAGTTCAGAAAAATCTTTTCTCTTTGCCATAAAAACTTCCTTTTGCTAGTCAGAACTGTCTATTCTACTAACAATATCTTTCAGAGTCTATCATCTTCCAAATTTATCTATATTTCTTAAAAGTTATCTATTATTATATCATATTCCTAGTAGAAAACGCTTCTTCCTCCCTATTTCAAAGCACTTTTGACCTTCTTCTTGGTGATGATGCGGTCGTTTTTGTTGGCTAGGGATTTGAGTCTGGCTTCGAGCAGGATTTTTCGGCCTGCTTCGTTGCGGGTGTAGACGACTGGTAATCACCTATGCTGAGGGTGCGATTGCGTCTAGAAAGAGCTGAGCTTCTTCCTTGCGTTTTTCAAAGAGGCTAGGAACTACGAAATACTTGGACTGACCTGCTGGTGCTTTTTTAGCAACTAAGAGGTAGCGTTGATTGTCCACTGGGGCAAAGAATTCTCCTAAGACCTTGGAAAAAAGTTCCTTGTCTCGCATACTGCCACCCTTTTGAGATAGGCAAAAGATGCAATAGCTATCCTTATCTTCATCGACCTGCACGCGCGACTGATCATCGGAAAGATGCCCCGCAGTCTTTAGCATGGCATTACGAATACCTTCACCCGCCTGACGTAGACGTTTATAAGGACTCTTGTAGAAAGAAATAACGGATCAAAGCAATAGTAAGCAAGACAAGACTAATAGTCGTCAACCAAGCAAGACGAATACCAGCTTTGTTTCTAAAAAGATAGAGGAGGAGATTAACTGCAAATCATCAGAAAGCATAGCGAACCCACTTTTCAGCATCAACCAGTGTCAAGCAGAGGGATTTGCTTTGCTGATCGGTTGCTACCTCATTGACAATCTCAATCTTATCAGCAACTACTGAAGCTCCTGCCATTTTTTGCGAAGGAGGCACGATCCTTGGACAGTTCCTTGATCTTTCTCGATTATAGGCTTTTAATCTTACTTTTTCTTAAAATGGGAGCTTTAGGAAAGTCCAAGCGATCCAGCCCTGTCTCGATGGTATCCTCCTTATAGGATAAAACCAAGAAAGTGCTCCATCCGACGACTTAGAGTTTGAGTAAATCTTGATAGGGATTATCCTTATCTACTTCCTCTTCATTTTCCTTTTCCCTGCAAGAAAAGATTTTTTTGTATAGGGTTTGATAGCTACTAGATGCCAGATATTGCTGGTCTTTTCTGGATGTCCTGACCAGACACGAATGGCACGCCCTCGCATCTGATTGCTGAGCATAAAAGCTTCCCGACAAAACTACCTAAGATCAGAGAATTAACACAAGGCGCATCCCATCCCTTCACCTAAGAGAGACTTGGTTCCCGATCAAGACCTGGATGGCACCACGTTTGGAAAGAGCTCGGTCACGGCTGCTACCATACCCTTTTACAGGTTGAGGGAAAACCTACCTGAAGATAGGCCTCTGGATCTAGTTGACCAATGGCTGAGAAAGCTCAAAGCGACTGTTGGGCAAGAGTGCTTGGAGTTCCTCCCTTGACACTAGTTGGCACGATAACCACACTTCCCAGAAAGCACTGCTAGGGGACAGAAATCCCTGTTTCTGAGCACTTCTGACGAATGCTTTCAAAAGTAGGGAGAACACCCTAGTTGACTGATTGGTGCCTGATCATCCCCTAGATAGTTAGCAAAAGTCCTTTACGGATATAGTCTGCTAGGACTAGTTGTCTCAAGTCCTTTTCCGAGGCTAGCATACTCGGTCGCAAAGATATCATGCAATTCCCAGATAATTTCCCCTAAGGATTGATTGAGAATTTGATCATTGATCTTGATTTCGAACCAAGAAAAGCTGACGTTTTGTCAATCAAGCCCTCTAGCTTTCATGTTCCTTTCTATCTCTTTGATATAGTCTGGGCCTTGATCCTCATACCAATCAGGCGTCTGATAGAGAAGTCCTTGGAGAAGGACCTCCATCCAGTAGTAGTTCAGCGCAGGAAGGCTTTTACTGCCCAATGAGATCTCTTTAAGTATTGAGGGATTTCTAGCTTTTGAGAATGAAGATAAATGAGGATGGCTGAGAGATACTTGGGATCTTCAAGGAGCATATCTGCATGAGATTTCCCCTTTGAGGACCTTGGAACTCAGAATCAGCTCTTGGAAGTCAGGATCAACGACTAGTTGACTGACATACTGCCACTTGGTGTCTTCAAACTCCTCAAGCGCTTGTCCTCTTCCTTAGTCGGAAAACAGATATAGACAAAGTCTTGGTGAGGACAAAGAGTGTCTCTCCTTGACCAGTTCTGGCACTGTGATTTCTTGGTCAATCTCGCCACACATCTGGAGATAGCGATCCCAGAGTTCTGGTTCACTATCATAGGGAGGGGTTGCTGTAAGAGAAATGACCTGCAGTTGCGGATATTTCTTACGGAAATCTTCTAGACTTTTCCACCATTCATTTCTCAAATGGTGGCATTCGTCCAGACAGAGGGTTTCGACACCCCTTTCCTTGAGTCTGGCAAAGCAGGTCAAAACCTACAAAGTCCTCAACCTCGCCGTTATCTTCTTGAGATTGTACCTGTTGCATAGCACTATGAAAGGCTTGGTAGGTGGCGATGGTGATTTGCTTCATGTCCTTGAGATTTTGAGACACGAGACTTGTGATCTGGTCCTCATCCTCTAAAAAGGCCTGGCGAATCCTATCTACCCACTGTTCCCGAATGGTAACTGTCGGTACCAAGACTAGAGCAGGCTTATCAAAGCGAGCCATCAACTCGATACCAATGGTTGTCTTGCCAGATCCTGGTGCTGCCACAAGGTGAACATGCCCATCTGCTTGGTATTCTTGGAATTTATCCAAGACCTGTTTTTGGTAGTTGCGCCAAGTTCCATTAAAGCTTAATCCTAACATGATACTTTCCTCATTCTAAGCTATCATTTTCTTACTAACATTTTACCATACTTGCGTCAAAGTCACACCTAGAATACAGATAGTCTTTCTCCTCAAAATATGGTATAGTAGATTTATACTACTTAAGAGGATTTTACATGTCACAGAATAATCAAATGAAAAGCTATTTCACCCCTTCTGCAACAAGTGATTCATATTTCATCTATCGTCGGTGGAGTTGGCACCTTGATCTTCTGCATCTGGGCCTATCATGCTGGGATTTTACAGTCCAAGGAAACCCTCTCTGCCTTTATCCAACAGGCAGGCATCTGGGGGCCTCCACTCTTTATCTTTTTACAGATTTTGCAAACGGTGGTTCCTATCATTCCTGGTGCTCTGACATCGGTCGCTGGTGTCTTTATCTATGGTCATATCGTGGGAACTATTTACAATTACATTGGCATTGTCATTGGTTGCGCCATTATCTTTTACCTAGTGCGACTTTACGGTGCTCCCTTTGTCCAGTCTGTCGTTAGCAAGCGCACCTATGATAAGTACATCGGCTGGTTAGACAAGGGCAATCGCTTTGACCGTTTCTTTATCTTTATGATGATTTGGCCAGTTAGTCCAGCAGACTTTCTCTGTATGCTGGCAGCTCTGACCAAAATGAGCTTCAAGCGTTACATGACTATTATCGTCTTGACCAAGCCCTTTACCCTCGTGGTTTATACTTATGGCTTGACCTATATCATCGATTACTTTTTGGCAGATGTTTGGGCACTAATAAAACAAAAAAAAACTCAAGATGAAAGCTTACATCCTGATGAGCGTTTTTTCTTCATTTTTGATAACTTCTTTTTTTCAATAAAAGAGAAACAAGGACTGATGTCGCAATCATCCATGCTCCTAGAATGATAAAGGTCATTCGACCATCCGTAGTTACTAAGCCAATTCCTGAAAGAACAAAGGGTGTTAACGATGCACCAAAACTACATCCCAAAACAGCATAGGAAGTTGCTTTGTTGAGAAGTTTTGCTGGGATTCTCTCAGATATCAACTGAAAGACTGTCGTCAGAGCGATGCTGTAGGCAAAATCCTCCCTAAAGACAGAACCTGCAACGACAACCCAGAGAGAAGGTGAAAGAGCAATGATGATTTGCCCAATACCCAAAAGGTTACACCCAGCGACCAATAACAATTTTTTTCCTTGAAAGGCGAGATGAGGAAAGAAAAGCTGATTCCCGCTAGAATCCCGATCAACTGCATGGCACTGAGTACCAGACTAGACAACTGAGCATCTCCAAAGCCTGCCTCAATCATGAGACTAGGAATACGGAAGGTAATGGCTGTATTGGTACATACAATGACTGCAGCCCCGATGGCTAGAAAGAAAATCAACTGTTTCATAGAGCGAGTTAGTTTCTGCTACTTCTTCTGTCTTTTTGCTTGAACTCATGAACTTCTTCTTTGTCATAAGGGACAAAGAGAAGAAAGAGTACGAGAACCACTAAACCTGCTGCATAGGCTAGGAAGGTTGCGGTCCACCCAAAGACCAAAAGTTGCCCAACTGCTAGGGTTAAGATAGAGGCTCCCTACCACCTCAGCTGAACCACGAAAGCCAAGCATCTGGATGCGCGTCTTGCCATGGTAACGTTCACTGATGATGGAGATAGCCTTTGCATTGAGCATCCCAACACCCAGTCCAAAAAGAAGGCGAGTGACAAAGACAAAGTAGTAACCTTGATACCAGAAAGGTGCAGTTCCACTGATTGAAAGGATCAAAAGTCCCAAGGTTAATTGGAGACGCTCAGGAAAAATGCGTTCCAAAACTCCGTTCAATAAGAGCATAGCCATAATTCCAAAGGAAGGGAGACTGACCAAAAGCTCGACCTGACCTGTCGAATAACCCTGGTAATAGTCAAACATGGCAGGGAGGGCACTCGAGATTGAAAACGATGTAATCAATACTAACGACAGAGAGAGCACGCTCGCCTTTTCTAAAAATTGTTTCATCTTATCCTCATATTTCATTCATTTTAGCTAGAAAGAGCTCGTGATTGCTTGTATCGCTTGATGAAAGTGTCTATTCACTACTTCTATCATCGGATTGCCAGCTTCCTTCATCAGCTCTTATGACAAAAAGGTCCTTTCTTATCATACACTGTTTCCAGCAAATTGGCAAGCAACTTGTAGGGCAAGTTCAAAACAAAAAAGCAGGGCAATCTGACTCTCTGAGTCCTCGATTGCATCCCACTTTTATGTGTATTAGCAATAATTATTGGCTTAGATTTTCAAGAATCGACGCATTGAGATTCCTGATCCAAGTGAACCAATACAGATTCCGATAACAAACAAGAGACCAACCATCAAAGGAATAAAGGTATCTGGTGTAATCAGAGATAGGTTTTGTCCAACCAATGATGGGTTAACAGATTGGTAGACACGGTTATAGATAAGATAAACCATGATAGATGGAAGGGTTGCTCCCAATAGTCCAATGAAGGCACCTTCCAGCAAGAATGGGCCACGGATGTAGCCGTTCTTGGCACCAACCAAACGCATGATTTGGATTTCACGACTACGTGAAATGATGGTAATACGGATGGTATTTGAAATCAAGAAGACTGCGATGAAGATCAAGAGTCCTGCAATGATTAAGCCCCAAACACGGATGAAGGACGCTAGCTTGAAGAGACGTTCGGTATTGGCACCACCGTCTTGAACTTCAGAGACACCTTCGATTTTCTTAGCTTCTTCAGCGACTGGTTTCACATCACTTGGTGAATTGGTATCGACAATGTAGGCATCATGAAGGGGATTGGCATCACCTTCAAAAACCTTCCACTCGTCACCCATGGTTTCAGTCAGCTTTTCATATTGCTCTTCTTTACTTGAGAAGGTTACATTTTTAACTGCTGGCAAAGCCTTAAGGGCATCATAGACCTTGTGGTAATCATTATTAGTGACTGTCTGGCCTTCTTTGACAATGGTTTCGCTATTGTCTTCAACATCTTTACGAACATAAACCATGACGCGGACGTTGTTTTCAATATCCGTCGCCAATTTTGCAGTATTAAAGATAACTGAGGCAAAAATAGCAACCAAGGTCAAGGTAATCATGACCGAACTGACAGCAGCAATGGTCATCCATCCATTACGCTTTAAACTCTTTAAAGCTTCTAATAGATGGCGGAAAAATCTACTAATCATCGTATCCGTACTCTCCTTTCGCTTCGTCACGAACCACGCGACCATTCTCGATGGCAATGACGCGGTGGCGCAAGGTATTTACGATTTGACTGTTATGGGTTGCCATCAAAACTGTGGTTCCTTGAAGATTAATACGTTCCAAGAGGTTCATAATTTCCCATGAGTTATCTGGGTCCAAGTTACCTGTTGGTTCGTCCGCAATCAAAACCTTAGGATTGTTTACGATAGCACGCGCAATGGCGATACGTTGTTGCTCACCACCTGACAATTCATTAGGGAATGAACGAACCTTGTGTTTCAAACCGACAAGATCCAAGACTTCCATAACACGTTTTTTGATATTACGACGACTTTCACCGACAACCTCCATGGCATAAGCAATGTTCTCATAAACGGTTTTCTTTGGCAAAAGTTTGTAATCCTGAAAGACAACTCCTACGTTTCTACGCAAAAGTGGTACATCTTTCTTTTTAATCTTCACGAGATTAAAACCTGCAACCTGCAAGCTTCCTTTTTCTACTTTAACCTCACGATACAAGGCACGGATAAAGGTTGACTTACCTGCACCTGAAGGACCTACGATATAGGCAAACTCTCCTGGTTCAATACTCACAGAGACGCCACGTAGGGCTGTTGTCCCGTTGTCATACTTTTTGACAACATCTCTCATTTCAATGATCGACATGTGACTTCCTTTCTATTAACTAATACGCCATTTCAGATAGGCATCAATGAATCCATCTAAGTCTCCATCCATAACCTTATCTACTTGCGCAACTTCAAAGCTGGTACGATGGTCTTTAACCATGGTATAAGGGGTAAATACATAGGAGCGGATTTGGCTACCCCATGTGATTTCTTTCTTATCTCCCTTAAGGGCATCTACCTCAGCAGCTTTCTTTTCCTGCTCCATCTGGTAGAGTTTCGCCTGGAGCATCTTCATCGCACGGTCACGGTTTCCGTACTGAGTACGGTCAACAGTCGATGCAACGACAATCCCTGTCGGTATGTGGGTCAAACGAACACCCGTAGAAACCTTGTTGACGTTCTGTCCACCTGCTCCACCTGAGCGGAAGGTATCCATCTTGATATCATCTTCTCGGATGTCAACTTCAATAGTATCATCCAACTCTGGCATAACTTCTACAGAAGTAAAAGGAGGTGTGACGACGCTTTAGCTGAGTCAAATGGTGAGATTCGTACCAAACGATGAACTCCCATTTCTGACTTGAGGAGACCATAAGCATTTGGTCCCTTCAAAAGACAAGGGTCACTGACTTGATTCCCTGCTTCATCACCTGCTTGATAATCCAAGACTTCAACCTTGAAAGCCTTTAGCGTTACCATAACGAGTGTACATACGAAGGAGCATATCGCCCTCAGTCTTGAGCTTCTGTTCCACCAGATCCTGGGATGAATCTCTAAAAATAGCATTATTATGATCATAGGGGCTCTGACAAGAGCAGAGGTCATCTCGTAGCTAGTCATCATCTGATCTAGCTCAGCTAGCTTCTCCACCAACTCATCCTTTAACAGACTCATCCTCTGCTAAAAAGTCTAGTAAGATTTCAGCTTCATCCTGCAACTCTTCCATGGTATGGAAGGTATTGTAGGTATTTTTAAGTTCATTTAATTCTTGCGACGTTTTTGGGCCGCAATATTATCGTTCCAAAAATCAGGTTCTGTCATTTTGTTTTCCAAAATGGCAATTTCTTCTTCTAACCCTTCGAGGTCAAAGAGACCCCCTAAAAAGAAGCTAATTTTTTTCACGATTTGGCATCAATTTTTTTGACGAATTTCTGAAATGTCCATATATACTCCTTTTTGCATCGTTTTATTATACCATAATTTTTTTCTTATTTATCTAATCTGTGTTTTTAAAATTTCTTATCAAAAATATTTCGATTTGAAGACGATAGGGGCTATTTTCAACAACTTAGGGTATAAAGAATCAAAAACATCCCAAAGCTGATCAATATTCTCATCCTAAAAAAACATTGATCAATTCTTTGAGATGTATATAAATACTATTTCATGAGAAAACTAGGTAGTGAGTGAAAGACTAGCACAAAGGGAGTTTTCTCGAAGACTTAGTTAGAGGTAGAAAGCACTTATTCTTTATCTGCCTTTAAAGTCGGCTTTGTTTCAGCAACTTCATCTTTTTCAGTCGCTTCTGCTGACTTATCAGAATCCCTTCTTTAGGATCTTCTTGATGGTTCTGAACTTCTTCCTCTTTTACAGGATTTAAGCTCCAAATACCATCTTGATTGACCTTGTAGCCATCAGGTGTTGTCCCATTTCTTAGAAGTGAACCGTCTGCTTGGAAATAATACCAATTGCCATTCAGCTGTTTCCAACCAGTCTGCATAGCACCATTAGCATCAAAGTAATAACTTTCACCATTTACTTTGTATAGTCCAGTTGCCATCTGACCAGTTTCAACGTCAAGATAATACTTAACCCCTTTATCTTGGAACCAACCTGTCTTCATAGCTCCGCTAGTTGCAAAGTAGTAATAATGATTGTCTAGCCATTTCCAACCGGTCTGCATAGCTCCGCTTGCATTGAGGTAATAACGAGTGCCATCAATTTCTTGCAGGCCTGTGAGCATGATACCTTCCTTGTCTAGATAGTACCATGTGTCCTTATCTTTGAACCAGCCAGTCTTCATAGCGCCGCTGCTTGCAAAGTAGTAGTAATGATTATCTAGCCATTTCCAACCTGTCTGCATAGCTCCGCTTGCATTTAAGATAATAACGAGTACCATCAATTTCTTGCAGGCCTGTTAACATGATACCTTCTTTATCTAGATAGTACCAAAGATGTCCTTATCTTTGAGCCAACCTGTCTTCATCGCTCCACTACTTGTGAAGTAGCTATAATGATTATCAAGCCACTTCCAACCTGTTTGCATGGCTCCACTTGCATTAAGATAATAACGAGTTCCTTCGATCTCTTGTAGGCCAGTTAGCATAACACCTTCTTTATCCAAGTAATACCAAGTTTCTTTATCCTTGATCCAGCCTGTTTTCATTGCTCCAGAACTTGCAAAATAGTTCCAATGACCTTCAATAAGGGCCCAGCCTGTCTGCATGATACCATTGTTATCAAAGTAGTAGCTTGATCCATTGATTTGCTTCAAGCCAACTGCTCGAATACCATCTTCATCATAATAATACCAGTTTGAACCTAGCTTTTGCCAACTAGAAGCTGTACCATCTGTTTGCAGAGCGCCATCACTTGCAAAGAGCATTTTCTTACCTTTGAAGACTTGTAAGCCCGTCAGCATTTTACCATCTTTATCAAAAAGATACTTTTGCCCACCAATTTCAGCTAGTTCATTATAACGTCTTGCACCTGTAGAGCTGATATAATACCATGAGCCATCTTGCTTAAACCAGCCCTCATACTGCATCTTACCATTGCTATTGAGGTAATACCAGTTGCCTTCCAATTTTTCCCTGCTATCATTCAAATGAATCCATTTGTTTGCTTGCATTTGACCTTTACCGTTAAAGAAATAATAGATATTATCTATCATTCGCCACCCAATGGCCATTTCATTATCAGTCAAACGATATTTCCAGTAACCATCTTCTTGATACCATCCTTCAGATACTGTAGGAATATCTGGGAAAGAATCAGAAACATTTGTAAAACCAGAATCAGCAATATTAAATACCGTCGCATCCTTAGTTAAACTAGATGCATGGACCACTTGAACATTCTTCTGTTTTAGATAATCTCTTGTGGAAGCCAGATTTGCATCATAAGAAGACGTATGTACAACCATACTAGGTGAAAGAGAATCCAAAAAAGGAATTGTATTTGAAATTTGAGCATCATAGTGATGATTCCATTTCATCATGTCTACTTTGCCAATTTCTGGACCCTAATCTATCCTCAGCACCTTCAGCATTATCTAAGTCACCACCAAGATATATCTTTTTTCCCTGCAACAGTCACTACTGCAACCAAGGAATTCGAATTATCATCATAGACTCTTTTTCAATTTGCCATCCGGACCATACTCATTTTTTTATAGTTGTAGAGTTGGATATCCATATCACCCAATTTGAAGCGACTATCTTCTTCCTTAATATCTTGAACAATAGTTACTCCTTTTTCACGGGCAACATTGAGTGCATTATCATAATTAAAAAGATTATCCCACAAACGCCATTTACTGGTAATTCTCTCATCAGTATATTTTTTTAAATAAAGTTTTTCCGACTGGATAACGTTTTAGAATTTCATCCGCCCCACCTGATATGATCACTATGGACGTGCGTTCCTAAAATAAAAGTCCAAATTTCTGAATACCATAGTCGATTTAAATGACGAAATAGTCTATCTTCTAAAAACTAGTTCATTCTGTCTTGAAATACCCCTACTCGACTTGGATAACGTGGATCCGTTCCATCTGGAAAATCATAATCTTCCCCCATATCGATTAGAGCATAATGTCCATTACTTTCCAATAGAATGGCATCACTTCCTGAAGCTCCCTTGGTATTGATAAAGTGGATACGGTTCCCAGAACCTGCCGAGATAGTGTCAGCCTTTACTGCTTGCAGGTGATTTGCAGTAACTGACAAAGAGTATAATACTAAATAAGATTGACTTCTTAACTTTTTCAAATTCTATCACTTCTTTCCTTAAAACTTCTCTGGTGTCATTCACAAATAGACTTTTGTAATTCATTTGTAAGTGTACTTAGCTTATTTCTTTAAAACAACTCGAGGCTAAAGTTGGCATCACCTTGTTTATAGATTGGATTTTCTTTCCAATTATAATTGGTATTTGGAGTTTCAAAATCAGCTCCATACAAGTGACTGATATAGTCTCTTGTATTCTCTGGAATTTTCACATCCACTCTCTTAAAGTTAGTAACTTGCAATTGACTGAATGGCAATTCGTAATGATAGACCTCATGACGAGTTGGTACTCCCAAAGCATTAATCATAAAGAAAATCGTATCGGAGGAGATTGTTTCCCCTTTTTTATCATAAACAATAAGATCTACATTCAAACCTTTAAAGCTGTATGATAGTTCTACCAATTGTTCATTGTAGTAAAATTCTTTGGTTCTTGAAAAACCTCTTTCCAAGAGATATTGTTCATCCTCTACAAAGCGTTGATAATCTGGAATAATGATGCCAAAATCCATATCCAGGTCATGGCTAATAAAAATCATTTTCTCTAAAAAAAGCCTAATAGAGTCCCAAAATCCAACCAAATATCATAATCTTTTCAAAGGAGAACTATAAATAGTTTGAAGAATTTCTTCAAAGTTGTCTTTTAACAACTCACTTCTTTTGGAGTCCAATTCAACGTTCGCTTTGTCATTGAGACTTTTAATGATTGGTAAGTTCTTGATGAGGTCTTTTCTTGTCCCCTAAAAGACTTGCCAAACTTCTTTTTAACCATTGTAACACGTCTTACACCTCTTTTTATATAAGCGACAAAATCATCATGTTTCACTCTGTTTTTTTCAACTGGTGGAATTTCCATAAAATCATCACCGTAGATAGCTGACAAGATCTGGTGAGAAGCTTCTGGAATTTTATAAATTCTATCTTCGAATGGGCTATCCATTACTTTATCAAGCAGCGTCTTCTCAAATTTTGTAGAAGTTCTCTTATTTTCCATCAAATAATCAATAGAATCATTATCATTAGCCTGCATTGAGAGAATGTTCATTTTTTTATTCCAAGTTTTAACTCTTGTTAAACGGAAAACAAGTACTAATAGATATCTGACAATATTCTTCAATCCGGCATTTTTACTATGAATACCATAGAGAGTATAAACAGAAAGTCTGCGATAGGTATCTAGTTTAACCATCTCTTTATTGACATCAGCGTAATAATCAAATGGGAATACATCCACACAAATTCCTAGATCGATATCATTTTCAATGTAATTGTTTTCATACACCGTACGAGCATCATAAACTCGATAAAATGGATAAGGATAACGAGCTATCATTTTCCCAAGATGCTACTTTATAGATAGGGTCATTGTCCCGTAGAACTGCTTGGTATAGCTTGTCATACTCATCACGTTTCAATGAGATATCAATATCATCATCCCAAGGAATATAACCCTTATGTCGAACGGCTCCTAGTAGGGTTCCATAAGCCAAAGAATAATTAATATTCTCTTTTTCACAGAGATTATGAATATAGTCCATTACCCCTAATTCTACTTCTTTAATCTCTTCTTCAGATAGTCTTCTGTATCCATCTCTCTTTTTAGAAATAACAGAGAAATAATAGCCTGAAATCATAAACAGAATACAACCCAATAATGAGATACCATAGAAGGTTGAGCTCAAGAATAAGTTAGAAATCAAGATAACGACTGTCATCAGTAAGCCTGAAACAAGCTCAGGATCAACTCTGTCTTCATCTTTGTCTTTTTTGAATTTTCTGAGACTTGAAATGATAAATGAAAGCATAAAAATAGCGATCGGCAAGATACCAAAGATACCGTTATAGAATAATAACTCTAGGTATCCATTGTGAGTTAAGTAATGTTGTTTAATGATATATGCACTTGCATCATACGTTTTCCCTAACTCATACCAGTTACCTGCTGAGTAACCAAATAGAGGTCTCTTTGGAATGAATGAAGCTGTCGATTGCCAAATAGCAAAGCGATTATTGGAGATATTTTCTTCGCTAGTATCAGTTCTCTCTAATGTTAAATTATTGTTTTCACCTTTTTCTTTATTGAGCTGAATTTCTGCAGAGTGAGCTTTCAAATATAAATCACTGCTATACTTGACACCATTATAAGATAAAAATACTAGTCCCACTGTTAACAATACAGTGACAAAAGATTTTATCTTGTTACGGAATTCAAATTTCACTAAAGAATATAGAAAAGCGGCCACAACCAAACAAATGTAAGTCGTTCTTGAACCTGATAGAACGATATAGGCAAAGTTTAAAAGAATGGAAGAAATAGCTAGAGTTTTAACAATTTTGTTTAAAGCAGAAAGTCTCATCCATAAATAAATAATGATAATTAAGGAAATAATCGATAGATAGTTGGGACTTGCTAAAATACCAAATAAACGGGATTCAACAAATCCTTGACGAATTAACAAACCTTTATAGTCGAAAAACTCTGTAACCAATCAACATAAAGAATTGAACAAGAGAAATGAAAAACTCCCACAGTATTAGCTACAGTAATCACTGAGAAGAATAGGTTAAACAAAAAGTCGAGACTTTTTCTTTGCTAAAACTTTGAAAAATTGGGTAAATAGCAAAGAAATAGATAAAGAATACTACCATGTTCTTGATATTCGTTGAAAAAGCCATACTTCATCACCAGTAAACTTGTGATAATATTCATGGCAAAAAAAGAGGATTAGAGTACTCAATTTTTTTCTCACAAATAAATAAAGCTTTTCTTTTACAAAGAAATTATATAAACCTAGTAGAACTCCCATAAGAGTCATTCCTAGAGTAACAAATTTATTTAGCAGAGATGAATTGAAGGGGGAACAATGAGTCCCTGCCATACAATAAAAAGATATGACTGATAAAAAAATACCAGATTTATTTTTAAAAATAGTTTTTTTCTCAATAACGGAAATCATTTTTCTCCTAACGGTTATGTTGACCAAGTAAAAATCTTAGTGTAGAGTTTTCTGCTGAATAGTAGAGCTAGGAAACTTATTTTTTTCTAGCATTGGTAAATCTAGCATCTCTTAAAATATTCACTCTATTCTGTTTTTAGATAGTGTATCAATTTATCTTCCAGTAGTTTATCTTTAAAAATCAGAATCAATCAACAATCTATCCAAGACATAGAAATAGGCCCAATTTAAAACGCATCGTTGCAACATCAACTATTGCGGGATAGTGCTCTCTTATTATATTCGCATTTTGCTCATATGCCTCAATCACATTTAAGAAATTTTAATGAGAATTTTTGTGTAGTAATACTATTTTTCACGATGGACATAATAATACTTCTTCTCATTAGTCGCAACAACCTTCTGGCACTGATCCAATAAAGCGAATCATAATAAAAAGCATCTTCAGCAATTTTTCCAACTTCAAATCTAAGATGATTAAAGAGTTCTTTTTTTATAATTTATTAACAGCAGTAACTGATAAGACCTTTGCTTCCATGACCATTTTTATAGCTTCTTCTGAAGAAAAGGTTCCCATGTTTTAATCTCTGAAACTTGTTTTTTTCAGGAATCTGATGAAAGACATCGTAGTGGCCACACATTGATAAATCTGCATTCGACTCTCTTAATTGACGGTAGAGTGTTTCGTACATATCTTCATCAATATAATCATCGCTATCAATAAAGCCAATTAAATCTGAACTTGCTTCATCAATTCCTCTATTTCGAGCATCAGACAAACCACCATTTTCCTTATGAATAACCCGAATTCGTTGGTCTCTCAAGGCCAGCTGATCACACAACTCACCACTCTGGTCTGTTGAACCATCATTGATAAGTAGCAATTCAAAATTGGTATAAGTCTGCTTTAAAATCGACTCTACACATCGTTCCAAATAAGCTTCTACATTATAGACAGGAACAATAACACTAATTTTTTCTTCCATCATGCTCCATATTCTCCCTTATATTCTGTATAGCTCTTATCCATATCTGCTATTATGGCATCGTGGTGAGGTACTTGCTTGTCTGCTGGCGGTGGTGTCATATAGTCACCAAAAAGCTGTGCTGAGATAAGCGTCATAACCAACCGGAATAGGCATTTCTGTTCCTTCGAAAGGTAGGAAGATGTTGTCTTCAAAGGCCTGAATTGGATACTTTTTCTTCATGTATCCTGGCCCTGAACATAATTCTGTAATGCCATCACTTTCGGCTGGTCCATACTTGGTCATTTCTTTCTCAGCCTTTTTCCAGATACGATAGCGAAGCGATTTAGGAGTCAATCCTAGTAAAATGGTACTACCCCACTTCATGAGAGCTCCATGTTTTTCTGGAATGGTTTGTGCACAAAATAGAGAATAAATCAAAGCCCAGCGGACCTGTTTCTTGCGCTCTGCTGGATTTTTAGGGTAGTAGTCCAAGGGAAGAACATCCAAAGCCAAGCCGTGGGGAAGATCCAAATCTTGTTGATAAGGCTTGATACAAGTCGTCTCCTTATCGCGAATGGTGATAAAGAGGTTACGGTCTACATAGTCTTTAGAACTCTTTGATAGGAAGTAACGCTCATCCGCATATTGAGGCCATAACTCTGCTAGTTTTTCATAGTCCTTTCGTGGCATAAAGAAGTCCAAATCATCATCCCAAGGAATGAAACCCTTGTTTCGTAAGGCTCCAATGGCTCCACCACCACATAGATAACAGAGCAAGTCATATTTTTTTACAAAAATGCAACAAAATACTCAGCCATTTCTAGGCTACGAGCTTGAATTGCCTTTAAATCACTCATCTCATTCTCATCCTCTTCTATAGAATTACATCATTCTCATTATACCATAAAAATAGTTTATAAAATCCATCTGACCATGTGAAAAATCAAAGCCCTGAGACACCCATTTTGCATAGATGTTTCAAGCTCTGATTTTCATTTTACATTTTATCTGAAATCCCATTTGGGCCAGTTTATTTCTGGTAAGCTTTTTGATCCACTCGAAGTGATTGTCCTCCGTAGACATCATAGTCGTCCACCCAGTCTCCAAGTTCTGGGACTGTCAATCTTTCAATCCCATTTCTGAGCTCCCTTCAAGGACTGATAAACCATTGGTCAATAAGAAGGTATAGGGTAGGTTTGTTGAGGTCATGGCAAATACTTTCCCAGAGCTTCTGAGCCAGTGAACAATTTTGTCGGGTCTTTAATTTGTTCTAGAACAGCAGTCATAACCTGTTGTTGACGCCGAGTCCGTCCGTAATCACCTTCATCATCATCACGGAAACGAGCATAGTTAAGAAGAGTTGAACCATTCATCTGCTGTTTTACCAGCTCGAATAGTTTGAGTAGGGTGACTCAGTTTGCCGTTGCGTGCAAATCATCACCCACTGTCGCTTCTGTAACTGGAACTCCATTTAGAGTTGAAAATTGAGCATCAATAGCTACACCATCAGGGAAAAAGCGTATCTATTGCAGTTGCAAAGGCTTGGAAATCAACGAGCGCATAATATTTGATATCCAGATCAAAATTATCCTTGAGGACCTTGCGAACCATTTCGGCTCCTTGTTTTCCTTCTTGTTCCCCTAATTCGTAGGCCAAATTTAATTTATGATCAGTCTGTTTTCTGACCATCGATAACCTGACTATACCCATCAATATAGACTAAATTGTCACGCATAAAGCTAACGAGCTTGATTTTTTTATCCTTACCACTTACATTTAGAAACCATGACTGAGTCTGTCCGCGTTTCGGAACTATCTTGTCCAATCCGTCCATCTGTTCCCAAAATCAGAATATTGACCCCATCACGAGTATCTTGACCATTGAAAAACTTCAACCTGAGCCGCTTTTAGCATCCTTAGGGCATTTGAACCATTAGGTTCGCAGACTGGAAGCCTTTTAGGAACATGAATGATCATTCCTACCGCCACGCAAAGCAAAGTAGGGTCATCCCTAGCCAAGCAAATATTCGTTTGAATCGAAAACCTCTTTTTTCTTTTGGCTTCTTGAGCTTTTGGAACCTTTCGTTTGCAGTTGATCTCCACTACTTTCGGCGATCAGATCGACTACGATTAGCATAGGTCGGCAGGTCGATACTAGACTCTGAAAAAGCTGCTCTTCTCTTCTGGATTGAATGACTCACTGAATCTTTTTGTGACCTTCCAACTTGGCTTGTAAAAAGGCAAATTCTCTTTTTCTTATCATTCAAATAATGAATATTTTTTTCAAAAGATAGTCATATCGTCAGTTTTTCATGATGTGTCAAAGGATTCTCTCTAGTCATGCTTCTCCTTCCCTTTATCTTGTATGGTATAGATAGGGTAAGCTCCTAGCACTTTTATAGTGGATCCCAATCGTTTTCTAATTCTTTTTGAGCAAAAGTGGACCAGTTCTTTATCAGCATAGTCCACATCAATGATGAAAAAAAGTATTCCCCAGTGCTGTTTTTTTAGAGGGACGACTTTCAATCTTAGTTAAGTCAATCCCTCGCCAAGCAAAGGTGGAAAGTGCCTTGTATAATGCACCAGGTAGATTATCTGGCAAAGGTCATGCTAGGCTCATTTTTCTCAGCTTTGCATCTGCAAAGGGCATCTGTGGCAACTCTGGGACCCAAAACCCAAAAAGCGAGTGAAATTGGCTTCCATTTCTTGAATATCTTGAGCAATTAATTCCAAACCATATTCTCCAGCCGAACTTTTGGGGGCAATGGCCGCAAAAGGCTGATCTGGGTGCTCGGAAACATAGCGCGCAGCGTAGGCTGTACTGGCAGTGACTTCTAGTTGAGCGTCTGGATAATGCTCATCAATAAATTTCTTCCCCTGAGCCAAAGCCTGCGGATGAGAAAAGATTTTCTCAATTTTAACTTGCCCTGGCACCGCCATCAACTGTTGATGAATTGGCTGTACAATCTCCGCCACAGCTTGAATTCGAGCCTGGTGGAAAAGATAATCCAAGGTTTCGTGAACACTACCTTCAATAGAATTTTCAACTGGCACTACTGAATAGTCTACTAAACCCTGTTCGTATGCCTTTGATAACGTCCGTAATATTTGAAAAAGGCTCTAGTTCCTCATGAGGAAAAGCCGTTTGCACCACATGGTGCGAAAAAGATCCTTTAGGGACCTAGATAGGCAATTTTCATCTCAGTTCCTCTATAATTTCATCTGGGTTTAAACTTGATACATCTACAATCTGACTAGCCACTTCCTCATACCAAGCCTGTCTTTCTTTAAAAATCACAGCCAAATCTTCCTTGCTATTCTTTAAAAATAGTGGACGTTGATTGTCCTTATCAGCTGAAATTCGCTGGTACAGGGTCTCAAAATCTGCTTTTAAGGTAGATGTTGTCTGGATTTTTGCTTGAGCAAGGCACGATTACGTGGAGAAATGACTATCCCTCCGCCTGTGGAAATAACTTTGATCTGTCTTTTAGCAAAGTCAGCTAGGGACTTCTTCTTCTAGCTGACGGAAGGTAGCTTCTCCTTTTTTTCTTCAAAGAAACGAGCAATCGAGCATCCCCAGTCGATCTTCCAGCAAGGCATCCATGTCTACAAAGTCAGGATCTAAGCTTTCTAGCAATAGTCGATTTTCCTGCACCCATAAAACCTAGTAAAACCTTAGCCATGAATCAAAGTCTCCAAATCATCAAAGAAACTTGGGTAGCTAGTATTAATAGCTTCTGCTCGATCCAATTCAACTTCTCCATCTGCAACTAAGAGAGCTGCAATGGCTGTCATCATACCGATACGGTGGTCTCCAAAGGTATTTGACTCTGGCTCCATGGAGGGCAGATTTCCCTTTAATAATCATTCCGTCTGCTGTAGGAGTAATAGTTGCTCCCATGCTATTTAAAGCATCTGCGACAACTTGAATGCGATCCGTTTCTTTAACCTTGAGTTCTTCTGCATCTTTGATAACTGTTTGACCTTGAGCTTGGGTAGCAAGGAGCGCGATAATCGGCAATTCATCAATTAAACGTGGAATCAAGGCTCCGCCAATCTCTGTTCCCTTCAAATCTGAAGTCTCAACAGTCAAGGTTGCAGATTTAGCAATTGGATCAATATCAGTAATCTCTAATTTCCCACCCATAGAGCGGATAACATCAATAATCCCTGTACGAGTTTCGTTAATGCCCACATTCTTCAGCACGACACGAGAATTAGGAACAATCAAACCTGCCACCAACCAAAAGGCTGCACTAGAAATATCTCCTGGGAACGACAACTGTTTTGTCCACTCAGTTTCTGTGGGACCGTGAACAGTGATTTTCTTACCATCGACACTCAGATCTCCACCAAATTGACTGGAGCATATCTTCTGTGTGGTTACGAGTGCACTCCTTCTCGATAATGACTGACTGACCTTGAGCCTGCAATGCTGCAAAAATCAAGGCTGACTTAACTTGGGCAGAGGCAATCGGCAATTCATAATGAATAGGTTTTAAATTTTTTGTTCCTTTTAAGTGTAACGGTGGCAAGTCTCGCTCTGTTTGACCAGAAATACTAACTCCCATTTTTTTCAAGGGAAGAGTCACACGATCCATGGGGCGTTTAGAAAGACTATCATCTCCAAACATCTCTACTTCAAAGTCTACGCCAGCAAGGACACCTGAAATCAAACGAATAGAGGTCCCAGAATTCCCCATATCAAGGGCATTCTGAGGGGCTTTTAATCCATTCATCCCAACACCTTGAATGGTAACGACACCGTCCTTATCCTCAATCTCTACGCCGAGGTCACGAAATACCTGCATGGTTGACAAGACATCTTCACCACGCAAGATATCATAAACCTTGGTCTCACCCTCAGCCAAGCTTCCAAAAATGATCGAGCGATGACTGATGGACTTATCTCCTGGTACTCGAATACTACCATTTAAGTGCTTAATGTTTGTTTTTAACTTCATACCGACCCTCATACTGACAATACTTTTTCTTATTTTATCATAAAAAGTCAGAAATTTCTTAAAAATTCCTGACTTTATGAGGTAAATTCTTATTTTAAAAGTTCTGAAATTGGTTCAAAAGACAATTTTTTCAATATCAGATAGATAGATAGAAAGTTGTTGCTGTTTGGCAAAAGAATTCTGACAAAGAGAGTTGCCCTTGAATCAACTTACCAAAGCTTTCCATTTTTCTTGGAAAGAAGCATCTGGAATTTGACCAGTTTGTGCCATGACTTTGGATTTCATGTTGAAAAGCAATATAATCTGCAAAAATTTTGCTTGCTTCTGCATCCGCTTGGATGGCATCTCTAGCTTCTTTAACTGCCTTGTATTCAGGCAATTCGCGTGAGTCCACGACTTAGTGCATTTGCACTATCATAAATATTTGACATAATTGTCCTCCTTATTTAATAACGACTGTGTAGTCAGTATTTTTCTGTAATGACTTGCTCAGCACGTTTTAAATCCTGAGCATTCTTAAAGGAAATTTGCAGAATCCGTGAACATCCTCACGGTTTTCCTCGATTGATATGGATATTGACCAAAGGAAGTTCCTCTTAGCAATTCCAAGATGCGAAAGATCACATCTTCCTCATCGGGAACATCAACATAAAGGTCAAATGAGCTATCTACTCCCCACGTTTATGGATTTCCATAGCCTGACGTTGCTCACGCGCTTGATTGAAAAAGTTCCAGATTTGGTTTTCATCACCCTTACTGATAGCTTGCTCAATCTCGTCCAAACGACCCTTGAAATCCTCGATGCGTTCAATAATAGTTTCTCGATTGGATAAGAGGATAGAAGTCCACATCCTGGCTCACTTTCGGCAATCCGAGTCATATCTCGAAATCCACCGGCCGCAAAGCGTCGCGCCATTTCATGCTCTTCAGCATAACTTGCAGTTTGTTCCATCAGGCCTGATGCTAAGATATGCGGAAAATGGCTAATCTGAGAAGTCACTCGGTCATGCTCTTCAGCATCGATTTCAATGAAACGAGCATGAAGACCTGACAGCAAGTCTCTCATTTCTTCGAGCGTATCCGGAGTTGTCAGACTAGATGGCGTGAAGATATAATAGGCATTTTCAAAGAGGTTGACATCTGCAGAGGCCGCTCCTGTCTTGTGACTTCCTGCCATAGGATGGGCCCCCACAAAGCGAACAGACTTATCAGCAAAACACTTCTCAGCTGTAGCCACGATAGCTGACTTGGTCGATCCAGCATCAGAAATAATGACACCATCTTTCAAGTCCAAGTTGGCCAATTCCTTAATAAAGGCAATAGTTTGCTTGATTGGCAGGGTAAGAATGATGACGTCTGCAAGTGGAGCAAAACTGGCAAAATCATCCGTCGCACGATCAATCATTCCTCGCTCCAAGGCAATATCTCTAGATGCTTGACTGCGATTGTATCCTAAAATTTCATAATCAGGATGATCCCGCTTGATTCCGAGTGCCATGGAAGCACCAATCAAACCAAGTCCTGCGATATAGATGGTTTTTGCCATAAGAACTCCTTAATAATTCTTTGTATACTCCCGATGTTTCGCAACAGCTTCTTTTAATTCTTCCAGATTATCAGAGGAGAATTTCTCAAGGATTTCTTGAGCCAAAACCGTTGCTACGACTGCCTCCATAACGACACCTGCTGCTGGAAGAGCAGTAGGATCACTTCTCTCTACTGTTGCTTTATAAGGCTCATGAGTTTCAATATCGACACTCATCAACGGCTTGTAGAGAGTCGGAATTGGCTTCATAACTCCACGAACGATAATCGGTTGGCCATTGGTCATACCACCTTCGAAACCTCCAAGGTTATTAGTCCGACGAGTATAGCCATCTTCTGATGACCAGAGGATTTCATCCATGACTTGGCTACCCTTAAGATGGCCTGCTTTTAAAACCAAGACCAAACTCCACACCCCTTAAAGGCATTGATGGAAACAACCGCTTGAGCTAATCTTGCATCTAGTTTACGATCCCATTGGACATAGAACCAAGACCAACCGGAACACCTCCGACAACTGTTTCACAACACCTCCGATGGTATCCCCATCTCGCTTTGATCTGGTCAATATAGTCCTTAATCTCCTGCTCACGTTCTTGGTTGACGATAGAAACTTCTGACTGGGCAGCCAGTTTTCTTAATCTCTGAGACTGTTAAGTTTTTCTGGAACATTGATTTCCTTACCACCAAAGACAACAACATGGTTAGCAATTTCGATATCAAGCTCAGCTAAAAGCCGCTTAGCAACAGCTCCAACTGCCACTCGCATAGTTGTTTCACGAGCAGATGAACGTTCCAAAGAATTTCGTAAATCATCAAAGCGGTATTTGATGCTCCCAACCAAGTCTGCGTGACCTGGACGAGGATGTGTGATTTTTTTCGTTTACTTTTTAAGTTTGTCTTCAATATCCTCTGCAGACATGATATCTAGCCACTTTTTGGTGGTCTTTGTTAATGACATCCATGGTAATAGGGAGCCCCTGTCGTCTTACCATGACGAACACCCGAAGTGAAGACAACCTGATCACTCTCGATCTTTCATGCGTCCACCACGACCGTAACCACCTTGGCGACGTTTGAGATCCTCATTGATATCTTCTGCAGTCAAAGGCAGTCCTGCTGGAATTCCTTCAATAATTGCTGTCAAACGAGGACCATGTGATTCTCCTGCTGTTAAATATCTCATACATTCTCCTTATTTTACTAAGTAATCTTTCATTTCTTCGAGAGAAACTGGGTGAATAGTGGCTGAACCAAGCTCTGGTACCAAGACTAATTTCATGGTGTTGCCACGCGCTTTTTTATCATGAGTCAAAGCCTGATAAAGCTTATCAACATCCCAGTTTTCATAATCAACAGGAAGACCAAACTTCTGACACATCTCTCGGATGGACTGAGTTATTCCAGCTGGCATGAGTCCTTTTTCTTCGGCTACCTTAGAGACCTGAACCATTCCCATAGCTACTGCCTCACCGTGCATGACTTTTCCGTAACCAGCAGTTGCTTCGATGGCATGACCGATTGTATGACCAAAGTTGAGATACAGACGAATGCCATTATCCAACTCATCTTCAACTACCATCTTGCGCTTGACCTGACAAGAATGCTCAATCAAACTTTCTGAATGTTCCAATACGCTTTCGACAGAACCATCCATATCAGATAATAGGTCCCAGAGTTCTGGATCTTCAATTAAGCCATACTTGATGACTTCACCCATTCCTTCAATCAACTCTCTCTTCCCTAAGGTTTCAAGAACGTTTGGGTCAATCAAAACACCATCTGGCTGGGCAAAAGTTCCCACCATATTCTTGGCAAAAGGAGTATTCACTCCAGTTTTTCCACCAATAGAAGAGTCCACTTGAGCAGTCAAACTAGTCGGAATTTGAACAAAGTGAATCCCTCGCATATAGGTTGAGGCTACAAAGCCAGCCAAATCACCAACTACACCACCGCCGAGGGCTACGATTCCATCACTACGAGTCATATCCTGTTTGACTAAAAATTCATAGACTTTTTGAACTGTGGTCAGATTTTTCGTTCTTCGCCCTCTAGAAAAGTCAAAAACTGCCACTTGAAAACCAGCATCCTCCAAACTCAATTTTAACCTTTTCTGCATAGAGAAGCCACATGATTATCTGTTACAATAACGACTTTTTGTGGTTGCCAAAGTTCGCGCAACCATTTTCCTGCTTGAGACAAGCATCCTTTTTCAATCTGAATATCGTAAGGATGATGTGGAAGCTCTATTCTGATTTTCATAGCAGGTCTCCTTTTTCTTTATTGATACTTTTGTTTTAATAAATCCCAGATTTGATCTGTCGGCATTTCCTTACCTGTCCATAACTGAAAAGCTTCAGCAGCTTGATAGAGCAACATGCCTAAGCCATTAATGCTTTGATTTCCTTGCTCTTTAGCCCACTTTAGAAATGGCGTTTCAAAGGGTTGATAAATGACATCTGCCACCAAGAGATCTTTGGGGAGGAATAGGTTTGAAGGAACTGGGGAAGACTTACCATCCATACCCACACTGGTCGCATTGACCAAGAGGTCAGCTTGAGTGATGTTGTCTTGAAGCTCTTGACTATCTTCTAAAGCAAATAACTCTACCCTAAATCCTGTTTCATGCTGTAGTTTTTCTAGGTATGGTCTGGTTTTTTCCATTGAAGCGGAACGTACAAAGACAGAGACTTGACTGACTCCATCCAAGATTGCCTGCGCCAAAATTGCCTTGGATGCACCACCTGCTCCTAACAAGACCATTCTTTTCCCTGATATTTTAAAAGAAGGCAAGCTCTTAAAGAATCCCTTGCCATCTGTGTTATATCCGATTAAAGTCCCCTCTTGATTCACAACTGTATTGACAGCACCAATCAAACGAGCTTCTTCGCTCAACTGATCCAGATAAGGAATCACTTGCTCCTTGTAGGGCATAGAAAGATTGATTCCATACATCTGATAGCGACGAATATTCGCAACCGTCTCTGCCAAGTCAGTCGCTTCAACCTCCCAGGCTAGATAGACACCATTGGTATAAGTTGCCTCAAATGCGCTATTGTGAATGAAGGGAGAAATGGAATGTTTGATAGGATTCGCGACTACAGCTGCCAGACGTGTGTAGCCATTAATCTTCATTCAAAATCTCCCGAATTTTTACCATGTTAGAGAGCGAGATTTGTCCTGGGGCACTAGCTGCATCTAGACTTGCAAACGACCAACTTGAACCCGTTACATCTGAAGTGATACGAGATACCTTGCCAACTTTTCCCCATAGAAATCGTTACATATTCCTGCTCAGGGTTGAGGGTTTTAAATCCTCGTGTGAAATTCATGAGGTCTAATACATCTTGTGCTGTATGTGCCATTACAGATACCTTAACTACTTTCGGAGTTAGGCTAGTTAGTTCTGACAAAATTTCCATCATATTGTCTGGAGTTTCTTGGAAATTATGATAACTCAAGACCAGATTTGGAAAATCTAGCATCTGCTCAAAAACATCCTTGTGAGCAAAAATACTCAAAATCAAGGTATTCAGGTTGATAGAGTTGAGCCACATCCTTGATGATCTGAACATAGTCTTCCGATGACAGGTCAATCTCTCCTCCTTCAGCACGTGTGCGCAAGGTAAAGAGGAGTTCGCGACCTGCAAACTTTTCAAAAATGGCAGGCGCTACCTGTAAAATAGCTTCTTTTGGTAGAAAATCAGCACGCCACTCAATGATATCTGCATCTATATAACGCATGGCATCAAGCCCTTGTGCTTCTTCTAAATTCTTTGGCATTACTGAAACGACTAATTTCATTTAGTTACCTTCATGCTAATCACCTTGAGGTAATTACTGCTTTCATCTTTTTTTGTTATAGACAAAATCTGCTGGAAGTCCATATTTATTTAAAATCTGGTAACTTCTTCCTGCAAAACCTTTGTCGATTTGTTCGATAAATTTTTGACGGGAAACATTGGCAGCATTGGTGCTAGCAATGATCATACCTCCCGGATTTAAAATCTCTAAAGCTTTGGGAAATCAACTTGTGATAATCCTTGGCTACAGAGAAGGTTTGTTTTTTATTACGGGCAAAGCTAGGTGGATCCAGAACGATCACATCATAAGACAAAGCTCTTACGTTTTAGCGTATTTAAAGTATTCAAAGACATCCATGACAATGAAACGATGACTATCAAGTTAGTCCATTGGCATGAAAATGAGCTTCTGACAGTTCTCTCGAACGTTTGGCTAGGTCTACAGAGGTTGTTTCACTAGCACCTCCCATGGCCGCGGCAACTGAAAAAGCTGCTGTGTAAGAAAACATATTGAGTAATGATTTCCCCATAGCTAAACCATCAACCAAACTACCACGCACTTCATGTTGGTCCAAGAAAATGCCTGTCATAAGGCCATCATTCATAAAGACTTGATACAGGACTCCATTTTCAAGAACCGTAAAATTTTCTGGCGCTTCTTGACCATAGATATGAGCAGACTCATAGTCTAGACCTTTAAAACGTATCTTTTCATAGGCACCCAAGACTTCAGGAAAGACCTGAACAAAGGCGGCTAGGATCTGTTGGCGAAGTTGATAAATATAAGAATTATACCAGGAAAAGACAACATAATCCCCATAGAGGTCCAGAGTCATTCCACCAAAACCGTCTCCTTCTTGATTAAACAAGCGAAAAGGCCGTTGTTAAATCATCTTGGTAGTAGGCATCACGTTTTGATTTAGCTTGAGTAAATAGGTTTTCAAAAAAGACTTGGTCAAAAGAAACTTTCTGATTCGTTACGAACCAACCAATCCCTTTATTTTGACGAGATAGATAAGCCTTACCCAAAAACTGTTTATCTTGACTAAATAGCTCGACTTCCTGGTCAGTTTCAGATAGATCAGGAAAATCAATTTCCTCAAAACTACCTGACCCTTTATTTAGCTTTTTCAACACGTCGGCTGACGAATACTTTTTTCATAAATACTATTATAACAAATTTTTGTGACAATTCACAAAATAGAAACCATTTACAGCTTTTATCCCATCACTCTTCATGACAAGAGCAGGATGTACATCTTTCTATAATTCTTTTATAATATTTCAATTTTTGCAGGTCTCTGCCCATTCTTCAAAAATAGACAGAACATTCAAAGAGTTTAATTTTAGCGCAAACGTTTGCGTAGAAACTGACTTTATGCTACAATAATTCTCATCACTGTTAAGTAAGAGGACTATCTATGAAAAATCAAACCCTAATGCAATATTTTGAATGGTATCTACCAGATGACGGAAAACATTGGAAGCGACTTGCTGATGACGCTGAACACCTAGCAGATTTGGGAATCAGTCATATTTGGATGCCCCCTGCTTTCAAGGCAACCAATGAAAAGGATGTCGGTTATGGTGTCTATGATTTATTTGACCTTGGAGAATTTAATCAAAAAGGCACTGTTCGTACCAAATACGGTTTCAAAGAAGACTATCTCCAAACCATCCAAACCTTAAAATCTCACGGGATTCAACCCATGGCCGATGTGGTACTCAATCATAAGGCGGCCGCTGACCATTTAGAATCTTTCCAAGTTATCGAAGTTGATCCAGAAGATAGAACTGTTGAACTAGGAGAACCTTTCACCATCAATGGTTGGACAAACTTTACTTTTGATGGCCGCCAAAACACTTACAACGATTTTCACTGGCATTGGTATCACTTCACTGGAACTGACTATGATGCCAAAAGACGTAAGTCTGGAATTTACCTTATCCAGGGAGATAATAAGGGTTGGGCCAACGAGGAATTAGTCGATAACGAAAATGGTAACTACGACTATCTCATGTATGCTGACTTAGACTTCAAACATCCTGAAGTTATCAAAAACATCTATGATTGGGCTGACTGGTTCATGGAAACGACTGGTGTAGCTGGTTTTCGTCTAGACGCAGTTAAACACATCGACTCCTTCTTCATGAGGAATTTTATCCGTGATATGAAGGAAAAAAATATGGCCAAGATTTTCTATGTCTTTTGGAGAATTTCTGGAATCCCAGACAAAGAAGCAAATCTAGACTACCTCGATAAAAATCGAAGAACGCTTTGATCTTGTCGATGTTCGCCTTCACCAAAATCTCTTTGAAGCAAAGCAAGGCTGGAGCAGACTATGATTTGACATACCATCTTTGAGGATAGTCTAGTACAAACTCAATCCAGATCGAGCTGTAACCTTTGTCGATAAACCATGATACTCAACGTGTCAAGCTCTGGAGTCCACTGTTGAAGAATGGTTTAAACCAGCAGCCTACGCTCTCATTCTTTTTGCGTGAGCAGGGTCTACCCATGTGTCTTTTATGGAGACTACTATGGGTATTTCTGGACAGTATGCTCAGGAAGATTTCAAGGATGTCCTTGACCGTCTGCTTGCCATAAGAAAAGATTTGGCTTATGGAGAGCAGACTGACTACTTTGACGACCCTAATTGTATCGGTTGGGTTCGTTCAGGAGCTGAAAATCAATCACCACTTGCCATCGTGATTTCTAATGCCAAAGCAAACTCTAAAACCATGTTCGTCGGTCAAGAATGGGCTGACCAAACCTTTGTTGATTTACTTGGTAACCATCCTGATCAAGTAACTATAAATGCTGAAGGATACGGTGTATTCCCAGTTGCTGAACGCTCTCTTAGTGTCTGGGGACTGGTTAACTAATCAATTAATACTCTTCGAAAATCTCTTCAAACCACGTCAGCTTCCATCTGCAACCTCAAAACAGTGTTTTGAGCAACCTGCGGCTCGCTTCCTAGTTTGCTCTTTGATTTTCATTGAGTATAAAACACACAAAAAATGCCCACAAGCTAGATTTTCTTTCTAGCCTGTAGGCATTTTTTTCTATTATCAATACTTAAAATTAGTCTTTCCAAAGGTCCATGGCATTTTTGAAAATCTGCATGAAACTTGAACATTTTTGAGGATTAGTCGCTTCTCTCTCCTGACGTTTCGCCTCTACCTGGACTACACTCTTAACGCCTTCATGACGCCAGTTTCGTAGGATAGCCTGGATATACTTCCAATTTGGTTTTCCATTCAAAACGGCTTCACGTAAGGCTTCTTTGATCAGGTCAGCACTGGTTCCGTCTTCTTTTCAAACTCTTTTCTAAATCCTCAATTTCAAAAGGACTCAGGAGACGACCTAACTCTTGTTGGAAGGTTTCCACCAAGTCTTTCAAATCATTTTTAGCAGGTACAGCTTGGCTTGGTTCTTGTTTTTCAAAAAGCTGGTCCAAACGTTCTAAAGCAAGGGTCGCATCAAAAATAACTTCTATTTCTCCATTGAGTTCAATCGTTCGATATTGGAGTAAGCCTTTTTCTGTCAAGCGTGAAATCGCTTGATTGACTTCAAAGACTTGCTTGCCTATTTTCTCAGCGATTTGACTTGGGGACAATTCCCCTAAAACTGTTGTATTTTGTAGGTAAAAGAATTGCCAAACTAAGAAATCATCGCTTGATGAGAAAAGTTGATTGTAGTTTAAGAGCAGAGCACTTGGTAAGACCAAATTCCCTGATTTGAAAGCGTCTAAATATGTCATAATTCCTCTTATAAATATCCAAAATGAGACACATCTTCTTCTGCACTCTTCCACTCAAAAGGCGTTTCTTGGTAAACTGCATAATTTACCCAGTTACTGAAAAAAAGAGAGCTGCTGAGGAACTCCAACGCATACAAGGAAGTTCATGGATGTCATCATTTTTTTGAAATAATTTTCTGGTATATGGGGATCTAAACCAGCATCTAGATCTCTAAAATATTCCTTGGCTAGCGTATCACGATCATACTCCAAATGCCCAAAGCTATAAACTTCTCTTAAATCTCGGCTTGCAAGGATAGAGATTCCCACTTCTTTTCCAGATGCTAAGATCTCTAAATTTGTTTTATTTACAATGTCTTCTTTGAGAATTTCTGTGTGACGAGAATGGGAGACACATACAAATCATCAAAACCTCTCAGCAAAAAGATGACCTTCTTTTTAAAACATCCTGAGGATAAATTCCCGAAAGTTTTTGAGCCATCTGGTGTTTATCTACGCCGTAACGATAGTAGAGGCCAGCCTGTGCTCCCCAGCAAATATGCAGGGTTGAAAAGACATGAGTCTTTGACCAATCGATGACCTGAGTAAATTCCTCCCAATAGTCCACTTCTTCAAAAGGGAGATGCTCAACTGGAGCTCCTGTGATAATCAAGCCATCAAAATACTGGTCTTGAACTTCCGAGAAAGGTCTTATAAAAAGTCTCCATATGCTCAGAACGAGTTGTTTTCGACTGATGACTTTCCATATATAAGAAATCAATATCTAACTGCAAAGGAGTATTAGCTAAATGTCGTAAAAGCTGAGTCTCTGTAACCATCTTCTGTGGCATCAAGTTTAAAATCAGAATTTTCAGTGGTCGAATATCCTGATGAGCCGCCCGCTGGTCATCCATGACGAAAATATTTTCCGTTCGTAAAATCTCAACTGCTGGTAATTTTTTATCAATTCGAATCGGCATGGAAATCTCCTTACTCTATCAATACTGGACTCAGGTAAACATAGTATCGTCAACGGGGAAAAAAATGCTGACGTTTCTCTTTCCCTTTATTATACTGTAAGAAGATATAGTTTTTCAATTATAGTTTTTTTCTCTAACTAGGTATAGCTTATTTTTTTATATCAAATGAAGAAAACAGCCCTAGGGACTGTTTTTTCATTAATAATGCATAAGCACCTTGTAGTCGTAATCTCCGATAGCTTCACGACCTTTAAGCTCATCAAGTTCGATCAAGAAGGCACAACCTGCTACGATTCCACCTAATTTTTCAATCATTTCGATGGTAGCCTTAACAGTACCACCTGTTGCCAAAAGGTCATCTACGATCAGAACACGTTGTCCTGGTTTGATAGCATCTGCGTGCATAGTCAAAAGTATCAACACCATATTCTTTTTCATAGTCAGCTGAAAACAACTTCACGTGGTAGTTTTTCCAGGTTTGCGAACAGGTGCAAAAACCGATTCCCAATTCAAAAGCGACTGGACATCCAACGATAAATCCACGCGCTTCTGGTCCAACAATCATATCGATTTTTTTGTCAGTAGCGTATTGGACGATTTCACGAACAGCATAGCTGTAGGCATTACCATCAGCCATCAAGGGACTGATATCACGGAAGACAATTCCTTCCTTAGGGTAGTTTTTCAATGGTTTGCAATGTAATCTTTTTAAGTTCATAGCATTTCTTTCTTTTTAAAATTTTTTACTCTCTATTATAACATATATTCTTAGAAAAAGAAATAGAAAAGAAAGCCTTGAAACTGAGTCCAAGGCTTCTCATCAGTTCTTTAACGATTGCTGTTACTACTCATTGAAATCTTTCCTTCTTTTTTTGCTTTTTAGAGCTTTTGATTTCGTTGACGATTTTGTTCGATGCGCCACTCTCGCTCAAAAGTAAGACATGGTTTCAAATACTCTGCTGGTAAACCGACATCCAGCAAATGAGATTGGGAATTTTCAAAGACGATTTAGCATGTTTAGCACTCGAAAATCTACTTCGTAGATCGATTCCATAGAGATTTCGGGTTTTTACAAGGTCTTTGTCAAAAAAATAAACTTCAATCTGGTAAAAAAATCCTCGAACTTCTACCACCCTTAATTCTCATAGAAAATGTTTCTACTGGTCCCCAGGAATAAAAACTGCCAGTCTTTTTAGGATGTGGCTTATAGGAAAAACCTTGAGGCTGTACATTTCAAATACTCTTTATCTGATAGAAGAATCTGTAAACGTTCATACAAAAATCCATCCAACAATGATGATTAAGAATAAGACAAAGAGTCTTAGTGCTACCAATCCCATAGCTACTTCTTTGGGATGGGTCATCATAAAAGATAGGATCCAAAAGCAAAAAAAGCTAAACTCAACTAAAGCAGAGAACAATAGTCCAAATGATTTTCTTACTACTCCATTTGATGATTTTTCTCTTTCCATTAAGCCAACTCACTTAAATATTCATAGCGTTCATATTTTTTTCAAGCAAGGCTTCATTCTTTTCATCTAACTCTTTTTGAAGAGTAGCTAGCTTCCCAAAGTCAGAGCCATTTGCCTGCATTTCCTCTTCAATCTCAGTGATACGGTTCTCCAAAGGCTTCGATGTCTCCTTCGATGCTTGCCCACTCCTGCTTTTCTTGGTAGGTCATCCGTTTCTTTTCTTCACGGACTTTGACAACCTTTTTCCTTGTCAGCCTTTTGAACTTGACTGGTCGCTTCTGCTTCAAAGGCTTTTTCATCTAGGTAGTCTGTGTAATGGCCAAAGAAAGGACGAGATGGTCCCATTCTCAAAAAGCAAGAATCTTAGTTGCTACCTTATCAAGGAAATAGCGGTCGTGACTAACTGTCAAGACTGGTCCTGCAAAAACCTTGAAGAAATTTTTCTAGAACCGTTAAAGTCGCAATGTCTAGGTCATTTGTCGGTTCATCCAAGAGAAGCACATTGGGTTTTTCAAGGAGTAGTTTGAGGAGGTAAAGACGTTTCTTTTCTCCACCAGACAACTTCTCAATCAAGGTGCCATGAGTTGAACGAGGGAAAAAGAAATTGTTCTAGTAACTCTGCAATGGATGTCGTAGTACCACCGCTAGTCTTAACCTCTTCTGCCACTTCCTGCAGGTAATTGATAACCCGCTTGCTCTCATCCAAACCTTCGATTTGTTGAGAGAAATAGGCGATGCGAACCGTTTCCCCAATCACAACTTGACCTGCTGTCGGCTCAAGACTTCCTGCAATTAGGTTAAGAAGGGTTGACTTCCCAACACCGTTGTCCCCAACTATTCCGATACGGTCCTTGGCTTGTACCAAAAGGTTAAAATCTTGCAAAATCGGTTTGTCATCATAGGCAAAGGAAACATCCTTAAACTCGATCACCTTCTTACCGATACGGCTGGTTTCAAAATTCATGTTCAAGTCTGTCTCAACACTAGTATCTGAAACTTCCTTTTTCAAGTCATGGAAACGATTGATACGAGCTTGTTGCTTGGTTGCACGAGCCTGTGGTTGTCTGCGCATCCAGGCCAATTCCTGCTTATAAAGTTGCTCTTTTTTGTGGAGAAGAGCAGCATCACGCTCATCCTGTTCCGCCTTGAGGCGAACATAGTCCTGATAATTGCCCTGATATTCTGTCAAACCAGCTCGGTCTAACTCGAAAATTCGCGTCGAAAGCGCATCTAGGAAATAACGATCGTGGGTGATAAAGAGAACAGTTTTCTTGGAATTTTTCAAAAAGAGGGTCAGCCACTCAATGGTAGCAATATCCAAGTGGTTGGTTGGTTCATCCAAAAGCAAAAGGTCGTGGTTGCCAAGTAAGACTTGCGCCAACTGGACTCGTCTTCTCAGACCACCTGACAATTCCCCAACAGAAGTAGATAAGTCCTGAATCCCCAGCTTGCTAAGAACCGTCTTGACCTGACTCTCAATTTCCCAAGCTTGGAGAGAATCCATCTCGGCCATGACCCGTTCCAAACGCGCCTGCTTATCCTCACTGTAGTTGAGCATAAGAAGTTCATACTCACGAATGAGCTGGATTTCCTTGAGATCACTAGATAGGACCGTATCCAAGACAGTCTTGTTGTCATCAAAATCTGGGTCCTGAGTCAAGTAGCCAATTTTGTAATCATTTTTTACCGAAAAGGGGCTTACGTCACCATCAAAACCAGAAACTCCTGAAAGCACATCTAAAAGGGTTGTTTTCCCAGTTCCGTTGACACCGATAAGACCGATTCTATCCAAGTCATGGATGATAAAGGAAATATCCTTAAAGACAGTCTTGTCTCCAACGGATTTACTTAGTTTTTCAACAATAAAATCACTCATTTTTTCTCCCTCAAGTAGGCATGAATAGCTTCCAAGTTATTTTCCAAATCTCCATCCACAATAGCATACTCAATCTCTGCTAAAATTTCTCCCATTTCTGGTCCTGGCTGATAGCCATATTCTTTGATCAAAATCCCACCATTGATTTGAATTTCTTTCTTATCATGGATGGTTAAGCTGTGGTAAGTCTCTTCGATGAGCCTGTGGATTGACTTCTTTTCCCTTGAGCCTGACGAAGATTTTCAGCCTGTAAAAGCAAATCTAAATCAAAACGGTAACAATCGCGCTTTACCTAGTTCCCCTTCTTCACGGAAGCCAAAGATAGTCAGCAAATCTTGAACTTGCTTGGCAAATTGACGTGAGGTTTTCCAAGCCTTCAAAAATTGCTGCGCATCCTTCACTTCTAAAACCCATAAAAGTGCAGCCCAGGCTTGTTCAGAAGATTCAAAGGTAAAATCAGCATCTAAGTCAAATAAAGATTGGAGGTTCTCCTGACTGCCAGCCATATCTGGAAGATAATCATAAAGCTTTGACTCTCAATCATAGATGACAACCTACTCGCCAATGAGGGAGCCAGTAAAAGTTTATCAAACTCAACAAAAGGTACGCTCCACAGAAATTTTTCTCTAAGAGTGGCGTCAGAGTCTTCATCGCTTTCAAATGTTTCTTGCTCGAGTTCAAAAGCCAAGACTGGCTTGAAAACGAAAGCCACGCATAATGCGCAAAGCATCTTCGTTGAAACGTTCACTAGCTACACCAACTGCTCGCAAGACTTGATTTTTCTAAATCTCTGAAACCATCGAAATAAATCAACGATTTTCTCCCTGTCTCATCCAAAGGCAAAAGGCATTGACTGTGAAATCACGGCGTTTGAGGTCTTCTTCTAATGAGCGGACAAAGGAAACTGCACTAGGTCTACGATAGTCAACATAGACATCCTCTGTTCGAAAAGTGGTGACTTCGTACTCTTCATCTCCATCTAAAACCAAAACGGTCCCATGCTCAATGCCGATATCAGCTGTCCGTGGAAAAAAATCTGCTTGGTCTCTTCTGGATAAGATGAAGTCGCGATATCCACATCATGGATGGGACGATTGAGTAGGGCATCCCTAACAGAGCCTCCAACAAAATAAGCTTCAAATCCTGCTTCTTTAATTTTTTCTAATACTGGTAAAGCCTTCTGAAATTCAGAAGGCATTTTTGTTAATCTCATAATAAGTGTTCTAATCCATAGACAAGCTCATGACGCTTGACAACTTCTTTGATTCCCAAATTCACCCCTGTCATGAAGGAGCTACGATCATAGGAGTCATGACGCAGAGTCAATCCTTCTCCCTGATTTCCAAAAATAACTTCCTGATGGGCCACAAGACCTGGCAAGCGAACTGAGTGGATTCGCATACCATCAAAGTCAGCACCACGTGCACCTGAAATGAGTTCTTCCTCATCGCTAGCACCTTGTTGGATAGACTCTCGCACTTCCGCCATCAACTCAGCTGTTTTGATAGCTGTTCCACTCGGAGCATCTTTTTTCTTGTCATGATGGAGCTCGATAATCTCCACATTTGGGAAGTATTTAGCAGCCTGCTTCGCAAATTGCATGAGTAAGACAGCACCCAGAGCAAAGTTAGGAGCAATCAAGCCACCCAAATCTTTGGGAACGAGAAAAATCTTTTAGCTCTGCAATTTCTTGACTAGTGAAAAAGCCTGTTGTTCCAACCACTGGAGCAAAAGCCATTTTCAAGAGCAAAAGCGTGTATTTTCATAGGCAACAGCTGGTGTCGTAAAGTCCACCCAAACATCGGCATCAAACCCTGCTAAGTCATTCTTTATCATTGAATACTGGAATTCCCTGCCATTCAGATGCAGACTCAAAAGGATCCAAAACAGCTACTAGTTCAAGCTCAGGATCAGACAAAACCATCTGACAAGCAGACTGGCCCATCTTTCCCTTAAAACCAGCAATAATTACTCGAATACTCATCTCTACTCCTATCTAAGATACAAAGCCTGTAAGAACACAAAGTGAAAATAGGAGGTCTGGTCAAGGAGTGTATACTTCTTGGAAGAACTATCTTTTTCACACAGGGTTCAGGCGTGTTGAATTTTCAAGATACAAAGGACCTTAGTTGCCCATGAAAAATAGTCTAGATTATGGGTGTATAGCCCAAAGCAATACTTCCTTCTCCCAGGTGAGTCCCAATAACACTACCGAAGGTTGCAATTGAAACATCTGTAGCCACTCCACCATCGATCAAAAGTTGACGTAAATCTGCTGCTTTTTGAGGAGCATTCCCGTGAATGACAGTAATCTGGTAATTCCCAATAGCTGTTGCTTCTTTAACAATTTCAACCAAGCGTTTGGTAGCCTTTTTCTCTGTACGAACCTTTTCATATACTTCTATCACACCTTGGTCATTGAAGTATAGGATTGGCTTGATACTAAGGAGATTCCCTAAAATGGCTGCACCATTTGAAAGTCGTCCCCCCTTAACTAGATGGTCAAGATCATCCACCATGATAAAGGCTGAGGTATTTTCAATCTGTTCAGTTACTTTATCTAAGATAGACTCAAAGCCATCTCCTTGCTCTGCCCATTTAAAGACACTTTCAGCCATATAGCCTAAAGGAGCACTTGTAATTCGAGTATCTGGAAAAGCAATGGTCAAACCTTCAAACTCATCCTTCATGTATTGGATATTTTGGTAAAACCCTGAAATTCCAGAAGATAGGAAAAGACCCAAGGCATGTGTATAGCCTTTAGCTTTTAATGATGATAAAATTTCATCTAACTTGGCAATACTTGGTTGGCTCGTTTTTGGCAATTCGCTTGCTGAAGCCATTTTTTCATAAAATTCTTGAGCGGTTAGATTTACACCTTCAACATACTCCTGTCCATCGATATTCACAGGAATGTCTAGCACAAATAAATCTTCTTTCCGCAAGGTTTCCGCTTGTAGAAAAGCAGACGAGTCTGTTATGACCGCTAATTTCATTTCTTAAAACTCCAAATTAATTCCCGGTAAATCAAGGGCAATTTCTGTTACTTCGTAAGTCAAACGATTAAGCATATCCAAACATGGGACGAGCTAGTGTCTCAACCTCTTCTTGGTTGAAATCACTTGGTTGATCGATAATACGACCTTCAACATGATTGACTTGAGAAATCGTTCCACTAATGACAAATCTATCAAAGACAATCATAAAGCTCAAAACAACTACTAAAGAGGTAACTTGATTTATCTTGATCATGCTGAAGCAACTGGAAGTTTACATCAACCTTAGTTTCAGGTGCTCCATTTTCATTTTCCCATTCAAAGTTACGCGCATCAAAGTGATACTGGCTGACAAATTCTTGTTCACGTTTTAAATTCATTTTCATCTCCATTTGTACAAGTACAATATAGTTGCCATTGTACCATATTTTTTTATTTTCTGCTAGATTTACTAAATACCAATCTCAGTTTTAACAACTTGGGCAATCGTATCCACGTAGTAGTCCACTTCTTCTGTTGTAGGCGCTTCAGCCATGACTCGCAAGAGTGGTTCTGTTCCGCTCGGACGAACTAGGATGCGGCCATTCCCTGCCATTTCTTCTTCCATCTTCTCGATAATGGCTTTGATAGCAGGAACTTCCATTGCCTTTTCTTTCATGCTATTCTCAACTCGAATATTGACTAATTTTTGTGGGTAAATAGTCACTTCTGCTGCCAACTGAGACAAGCTCTTACCTGTTTCTTGCATGATCTTCGTCAATTGCACAGCTGATAACTGACCATCACCAGTTGTATTGTAGTCCATCAAGATAACGTGACCAGACTGCTCACCTCCAAGGTTATAGCCAGACTTTCTCATTTCTTCAACTACATAGCGGTCTCCAACTGCAGTGACTGCTTTATTGATCCCTTCACGGTCCAAGGCCTTATGGAAACCAAGGTTGGACATAACTGTTGTTACGATCGTATTTTGAGCCAATTGACCTTTTTCAGAAAGGTATTTCCCGATGATGTACATAATCTTGTCACCATCAACGATTTCTCCATTTTCATCAACAGCAATCAAACGGTCGCTATCACCATCAAAGGCCAAACCGATAGCTGACCCGCTTTCTTTTACAAGTTCTTGCAAGGCTTCTGGATGAGTTGAACCAACGTTCAAGTTGATGTTAAGGCCATCTGGTGTTTCACCGATAACTGTTAATTGAGCACCTAGGTCTGCAAAAATTTGACGAGCACTTGTTGCAGCTGCTCCGTTAGCAGTGTCCAAGGCAACTTTCATCCCTTCAAGAGGAGTTCCAGTTGAAACCAGGTAGGCTTCATACTTACGCAAACCTTCTGGATAATCAACAACAGTACCTAAACCTTCAGCACTTGGACGTGGAAGAGTATCTTCGCTGGCATCAAGCAAGGCTTCGATTTCTGCTTCCTTTGTCATCGTCAAGTTTAAAGCCGTCACCACCAAAGAATTTAATCCCGTTATCAAGGGCTGGGTTGTGACTAGCTGAAATCATGACACCTGCGCTCGCACCTTCTGTTTTAACAAGATAAGCTACTGCTGGTGTTGCAAGAACTCCAAGCTTTATAAACGTGAATTCCCGACTGAAAGGAGGCCAGCAATCAAAGCAGCTTCTAGCATTTGACCTGAGATACGAGTGTCACGTCCTACAAAAACTTTTGGTGCTTCAGTCGTATGTTGACTGAGAACATAACCTCCAAAACGTCCCAATTTAAAAGCTAATTCTGGCGTAAGTTCTACGTTTGCTTCTCCACGGACTCCATCCGTTCCAAAATATTTACCCATTTTTTTATCCTTTTCTATTGTTTTATTAGTCTTTTTTTGAAGAGTCTGGCTTTGGTTTCAGAACCAGTTGAAGACGAACTGCCCTGAAGATGAGCTTGTCGTTGAAGAGGTAGAACTACTTGCTGATCTAACTTGTTTCGTTGTTATCTTCATGGTTGTTTCATAGGGTGTAATCACCGTTGGTAAAACTGTTCCATTCTTATCAATAGCTTGTAGAGGAACTGAACCTGTATAATTTCCTGTAATTTTTCTCACTCGTTGGTAAAACAGCCACAATCTTATCAATCTTAGACAAGGTATCAGCATCACTGGTAACCGAAACGCGTTCGATCTGAAACGGTCACACTATCAATAAGAATCCGTTCATCAACCTTACCAGAGTCAATCTGTGGAGTGACTGGTAAATTATCCCGTGTTGCTTTCTTCCCAATTTTAACGGTGATTTTCTGCGGTGTTGCTAGGGCTGTTAAACCACTTGGTAGATTCTCAATGGTCAAGGGAACTTCAACGGTTCCTTCTGTCGCCTGTGTTAAATCTGCAGTAACCTTAAATTTACGAGTGCTTTCTTGCATCTCACTAGCCAAGGTCACTCGATTGGATCCAGTTAAAAATACCGTTACTTCTGAACTAAAACCGCTAATAAAATACTGCTCACTATCGTACTGAATATCAATCGGTACATTTACGACCGTATTGGTATAGGTTTCTGTTCGAGCCGGTCTTGCATTATTATTATTTTGGTAATTAATAGAGGTAGCGTAGATAAACAAAACGCAAGCAAAGAGGAGTGAGGAGATGATATATAAACTATTTTTTTTCATTCTTCCAGCCTCCTAATATACGCTCTGTTAAGCTTGGCTCTTGTGAATTTTCCGGGATCAGTATACGACGTAGTTCTTCCTCAAATTCTTCCATCGTTAAATCATGCTTAAAGACGCCATTATAGGTAATGGAAATGCCTCCAGTTTCTTCTGACACAACAAATGTTAAGGCGTCTGATACTTCAGATAAACCAATAGCTGCACGGTGTCGTGTTCCAAACTCCTTAGAAATACCAGTGTTCTCAGTAAGTGGAAGATAAGCAGATGTTACAGCTATTCGATCACCTTTTATAATGACTGCACCATCATGTAAAGGTGTGTTTGGAATGAAGATATTGATTAAGAGTTCTGCAGAAATCTTAGCATCTAAAGGAATCCCCTGTGGAAATATATTCCTGCAAGGTTCTGACACGCTGAACTGATACAAGTGCTCCAATTTTTCGCGGGCTCATATATTCTACTGCTTTGACGAAAGGCCTGAATCATCTGTTCTTCTGAACTCATTGGGTGTACTTGAAAAGAAATCAGTCGCACGTCCCCAATCGCTCTAAACCTGTCCGAATTTCTGGAGAAAAAGATAACAACCGCTGCGATAACACCGTAAGTAATCAATTGATTGATCAACCAGGAAATAGTTGTCAAGCCTAGAGTATTTGCTGCTATCTGAGCTAGAGATAAAGACTAAAACCCTCGAACTAGGATCATAATCTTGGTTCCTGCAATTGATTTTGTAAATTGGTATAAGATATAGCAACGATAAGAATATCAATCACATTTATCAGAATACTCCAAGGACTGGAAAAACAAACTAGACCAGTATTGAAGATTAGATAATTGCTGAAAAATTCATTCTAGGCCTCCTCTCCATAAAAAGCTACTCTTCATTATATCATTTTTATATGAAAATTTTTCTTCCCTCCCTACTTCATTTTAAATTGGTAGAAAATATGATAGAATAAAATGATAGAAATGAATTAAGGAGAAACCATGTCTGAACTATATGATATTACCATTGTAGGAGGTGGACCTGTCGGTCTTTTCGCAGCCTTTTTATGCTCACCTTCGTCAAGCCAAAGTACAAATCATCGATTCTCTTCCTCAACTAGGTGGTCAACCTGCCATCCTATATCCTGAGAAAACAAATTCTCGATGTTCCCGGGTTTTCCAAACCTCACAGGGAAGAATTGACTAACCGCCTTTTGGAACAACTTTAGAAGGGTTTGAGACACCTGTTCACCTCAATGAAACTGTTCTTGAGATTGAAAAAGAGGATGATGTTTTTAAGATTACAACTAATAAGGGAAATCATACTTCTAAAACCGTTATTATTGCTATGGGTGGTGGTGCTTTTAAACCACGTCCACTCGAATTAGAAGGTGTTGAAGGCTATGACAATATCCACTACCACGTTTCTAATATTCAACAATATGCTGGTCAGAAGGTAACCATCCTGGGTGGTGGTGACTCAGCTGTTGACTGGGCACTAGCTTTTGAAAAGATTGCTCCAACTACACTTGTGCACCGTCGCGATAACTTCCGTGCTCTTGAGCATAGCGTCCAAGCCTTGCAAGAGTCTTCTGTGACTATCAAAACACCATTTGTGCCGAGTCAACTTCTTGGAGATGGAAAAACTTTAGACAAGCTTGAAATCACAAAAGTTAAATCCGATGAGACTGAAACCATTGAACTGGACCACCTCTTTGTCAACTATGGCTTTAAATCTTCTGTAGGTAATCTTAAAAAATGGGGATTAGACCTGAACCGCCACAAGATTATCGTCAATAGCAAGCAAGAATCAAGCCAAGCTGGAATTTACGCTATCGGTGACTGCTGCTACTACGAAGGTAAGATTGACTTGATTGCAACAGGTCTTGGTGAAGCACCAACTGCTGTCAACAATGCCATTAACTACATCGACCCAGAACAAAAAGTACAACCAAAACACTCTACAAGTCTATAAGAAAAGAACCACGAATCATGCGATTCGTGGTTTTATAATTCCTCTGCGATTTTATTTATCTTTCTCAGTCTGATGATTGACACCACTCTTTGGTCATGGGATTTGCTCAGACTATCTGCTAACTCGTTGGATAGAATAGTCTGGATGCTGGATACGCAGACGGGCAACTTCCTGCAAGTCTGCTGGCAGATTATCCAAGCCAATTCTATCTTTGATTTTACTGATATTGTTAATGGTTTTCATACTCGCTGAAACCGTACGAGCAATATTAGCCGTCTCTGCATTATTAGCACGATTGAGATCATTACGAGTTTCTCGGAGAATCTTGACACCTTCAAAAAGTATCACGCGCCTGCATGGCTCCCACTAAACATCAGAAAATCCATAATATCTTCTGCACGCTGGAGATAGGTCACTGCACCTTTTTTCGTTCAATCACCTTGGCATCTAACAAGAAACTGCTGCAAGAAGCGAAGCGATCCCTTGGGCATGGTCCAGATAGACTGAACTGATTTCCAGCTGATACTTGCCTGACTCTGGATCTCGAATACTGCCATTCGCTAAAAAGGCTCCACAGAGATAGGCACGACCCTGCTTCTTCATCTGCCAGAAATATCTGGATCAATGCCAGTCTCCAGTCCAAAGAAAGAGTCTGCAAGACGCAAATCACTGAAAAGTTCTTGGACTTGCTCATCCGTAAACACAGTATAGACTCGATTTTTACGAAGATTACTTCTCTGATGGTGACGAATCTCTGACTTGATGCCATAGAAGTGCAAAGAAAGATTCATAGAGATGGCGGGCTAACTTGGCATTTCTCTGTAACAACGGACAGGGTTAAGCCAGAACTCGACAAACCTACGCTTCCAGACATCTTGATAATGGCTGATAACTCGTAGCGACTCAGATGGTGCTGACCTAAGATTTCTTCTTTTACTGCTACTGTGAAACTCATTTTTCTCACCTGTATGATGCGCATCAGTTCATCCACGATTAAATCACCCATCGTGAAAGGCTCACCATTTTTCCAAACGTAGGAAGTTGGATGAAATGACACGTGGGACTTGCTTACGCAAACCTTCAAAATCATGCTCAACCTGTACTAAATACTCATCAAAATCGGTTGGTATCCATATAATCTCTCGGAACCTTCTCGATATTGACAAGTACTGTATCAATAAATGGTCTACCCAAATGACGATGCAAGACTTCTACGTGATCACTATCTGTGAAATGCTCTGTCTCTCCACGCTGGGTCATGATATTGCAAACATAAGCCACCTCAGCCTTTGGTTTCCAGAAGCGCCTGACCAATCTCTTCAATGACAATATTAGGCAAAATCGAGGTAAAGAGTGAACCCGGTCCCCAAGACAATCATATCACTCTCGAGAATGGTATTAACAACTCGGCGGCTAGCTTCAGGTTTCTCATCATCCAGCGTATTGGTGACGTAAACATGATCAATCATGCCTGGATGGTCTGCAATGTGACTTTCGCCCAGCTACTTCTGTACCCATCTTTTAAAGACTGCATGCAGGTCAAAGGGATGATCACTGGATGGGATAAATCTTTACCCTGTCGTATGGAAAGAAATTTACTCAGCAATTGCATGGCATTATAGGTCGAACCCTGCATTTCAGATAAGCCCAGCTATGATAATATTTCCTAATGGATGACCAGCAAAAGCACCTGCATCCTCTGAAAAACGGTATTGAAAAGACCTTTCTCATAGAACTTTTGGCATATCTGACATGGCTACAAGGACATTACGTAAATCCCCAGGTGGTGTCAACTGTTGCATATTTTTACGCAGTTCACCTGAAGAACCTCCATCATCAGCAACGAGTTACAATCGCTGCGATCTCGACATCCTTTTCCCTTAAACTTTTTAAGATAACGGGGATTCCAGTTCCCCCACCAATCACCGTAATTTTTGGTTTTCTCATGAACGGTTTACCGTTTCCTTTCTTCGGTCTTTATCACGATGACTTTCATTTACAGACCAATTCTTAGACAAATCATTGGCTAAGCGTTTGGCAAATGCAACACTTCGGTGTTGTCCACCAGTACAACCAATCGCAATAGTTAAGACTGATTTTCCTTCTTTTTTATAGCCTGGTAGGATTGGTTCAATCAAGGCCAACAAATGGCGGTAAAAATCTTCAGATTCCTCATGTTTCATGACATAGTCGTAAACGGCCTGGTCTTCACCTGTCTGATTGCGAAGTTCTGGTAGATAGTAGGGATTTGGGAAGAAACGGACATCAAACACTAAGTCAGCATCAATTGGAATGCCGTATTTAAACCCGAAAGACATAACCTCAATACGGAAGGACTGAGCCTGTTCTTGATCTGAAAATTGCTCTGCAATCGTCTTACGAAGTTCACGGGGAGTTAACTCTGTTGTGTCTACTACATTTTGACTCATGTTTTTTAAGGGAGCCAAGAGTTCGCGTTCCAACTGATCCCGTCAAAGATACGACCATCTGCTGCCAGAGGGTGACTTCTTCTAGTTTCCTTATAGCGTGCCACCAATTCCTTATCTGCCGCATCCAAAAAGAGATTTGAAAGTCCAAATCATCTTGGTTTTCCAATTCATCCAAGACAGCCTGAATCTCTGAGAAGAAAGAACGACTACGCATATCCACCACTAGGGCTAACTTATGGTCATCATCCTTGGTTTCAACCAACTGCAAAAATTTTGGCAATAGAGCTGGTGGCATATTATCAATGGTAAAATATCCTAAATCTTCAAAAGGATTGAATGGCTACAGTTTTTCCTGCACCACTCATCCCTGTTACAATCACCAGGTGAAGTTGTTTCTTTGTCATCATTGTCTCCTTATATCAAAAAGAAGTTTGGAAGAACCAAACTTCAACTCGCTATCCAATCTCAGCGATGACTTCAATTTCGACTTTTTACATCGCGAGGAAGACGAGCTACTTCTACAGCTGAACGAGCTGGAAATTCCTTATTAAAGGCTGTTTGGTATACCTCATTGAAAGGTACAAAGTCGTTCATATCACTCAAGAAACAAGTTGTTTTAACAACATGGTCAAAATCTGTTCCTGCTTCTGCCAAAATAGCTCCAATGTTTTTCAAAACTTGTTCAGTCTGTTCTTGGATCGTTTCTCCTACGATTTCTCCAGTTTCAGGAGATAGAGGAACTTGACCGCTAGCAAACAAAAGGTTGCCAACGATTTTTCCTTGAACGTAAGGTCCGATTGCCTTTGGAGCTTTATCTGTATGAATTGTTTTTGCCATATGTATTCCTCACAATTTTTCTAAAATAGCATCCCAAGCTTGATCCATTCCTGCTTTTGTTACGGATGAAAAGAGGATAAAATCATCACTTGGATCAAAGTTTAATTTCTTTTTAATAGCTGATTCGTGCTTGTTCCATTTACCACGCGGAATCTTGTCTGCCTTAGTCGCCACAATGATGACAGGAATCTCATAATATTTAAGAAATTCGTACATCTGTACATCATCTGCTGACGGATCATGACGAAGGTCAACGAGACTAACAACTGCTCGAAGATTTTCTCGAGTGGTTAAGTACTCCTCAATCATGCGACCCCATTTTTCGCGTTCCTTTTTGGAAACACGAGGCATAACCATAACCAGGGTACATCTACAAAACGCATCTTATCATCAATATTAAAGAAATTCAGTAGTTGTGTTTTCCTGGGTTTTCCCAGAGTACGAGCTAGATTCTTACGATTGAGCATGGTATTGATAAAGCTCGATTTACCAACATTTGAGCGTCCTGCAAGAGCAATTTCAGGAAGTTCATCCTGCGGATAGTGGGACTTGTTAGCAGCACTCAGCTAAAATCTCAGCATTGTGTGTATTGATTTCCATAGTCACCTCTAGGCTGTCTCTAGGATTGGCTTAGCTGTTCCATCAACTGCTTCTTTTGTGATGCGAACTGTTTTCCATTTTTCTTGACTTGGAACTTCAAACATAACATCTAGCATGGTTTCTTCGATGATTGAGCGAAGACCACGCGCACCAGTTTTGCGTTCGATAGCTTTGTTAGCAATTTCCTGGAGGGCTTCGTCGTCAAATTCTAACTCAACATCATCATAAGAAAGCAAGGTCTGGTATTGTTTGACCAAGGCATTTCTTGGCTCTTTCAAAATGCGAACCAAGTCATCTACTGTCAACTGCTCCAGAGCTGCAAAGACAGGCAAGCGCCCAATCAACTCAGGGATAATACCGAATTTCTGAATATCTTCTGCGATGATTTCTTGCATGTAAGAGCTGTTTTCGTCAATAGCCTTGTTATTTTGCCCAAAACCAATGACTTTTTCTCCCAAACGCTGTTTGACAATTTCTTCGATGCCATCGAAGGCCCCACCCACGATGAAGAGGATATTCTTGGTATCCACCTGAATCATTTCTTGTTGAGGATGTTTACGTCCACCTTGAGGAGGTACGCTAGCTACAGTTCCCTCGATAATCTTGAGGAGTGCTTGTTGCACCCCTTCACCAGAAACGTCACGCGTGATGGACACGTTCTCGCTCTTCTTAGCAATCTTGTCAATCTCATCGACGTAGATAATTCCACGTTCTGCACGTTCGATGTTAAAAGTCAGCTGCCTGCAAGAGTTTGAGGAGGATATTTTCCACGTCCTCACCCACATAACCAGCTTCAGTAAGAGCTGTTGCATCAGCAATGGCAAATGGTACATTCAAACTTCTAGCAAGAGTCTGAGCAAGGAAAGTCTTCCCTGATCCAGTTGGGCCAATCATCAAAATGTTTGACTTTTGCAAATCAACATCTTCTGTCTCTTCACGATTATCATGAAAATTGATGCGTTTATAGTGGTTATAAACCGCAACAGCTAAGGCACGTTTAGCACGATCTTGACCGATCACATAGTGGTTCAAAGATGTTTAGGAGTTCGATTGGTTTTGGTACTTCAGACAAGTCTGCCAAGACTTCCTCAGCTAACTCCTCACGAATAATCTCCTGGGCCAACTCCACACATTCATTACAGATAAAGGCATTGTTCCCAGCGATTATTTTTTTAACTTCTTCTTGGCTTTTGCCACAAAATGAGCAATAAACCATCATATCATTTTTCCTATTTGTAGGCATGATTTCCTTCCGTTCTAAATCATTTCATTCTATCTAAAACAAGGTCATATAAAAAGCATGAATACTATTTCACCAAGTTTGTAAAGGCATTAAGCCAAAGTAGAGTAGCAAGTCCAAAGCGCTTTTTACGAAAAGCGTGTGTTCCAGCTACAAAACAGACAGCACACAAAAGAGCTGTAAAAAATCCAAAAATACTGCGCTCCATTAGACTTCCTTTCTCTTTCTATATTCGATGGTAAAATCATAGGCATTTTTCTCATCTTTGCTATAAGATTTGCTTGCAAGAGTCTCAAAAACAGTCAAGTCAAAATCTTCTGGGAAATAAGTATCCCCTTCAACTTGAGCATGAATTTGTGTCACAATAATCTCATCGAGATAAGGTTCAAAAAGCTGAAAAATCTGCTTGCCACCAATGATATAGAGATTTCTTATCCTGATGATGATACCAGTCTAAAACATCCTCAACATTTTGGAAAACCAGAGCACCCCTCAATTGACTCTTCGGGATTGCGGTCAAAATCAGGGTCTCACGTCCTGGAAGCAATCGTCGTCCCATTCCATCAAAGGTTACACGTCCCATTAAAATGGCATGATTCAAGGTTGTTTCTTTGAAAATGTTTTAACTCTGCTGGCAAATGCCATGGCAAGCGATCCTCTTTTCCGATCACACCCTTTTCATCTTGAGCCCAAATGGCTACGATTTTCTTTGTCATGCTTTCATCCTTTTCATTGATAGTTCTATTTTATCAAAAATCTTCAAAAAAGACTGTTTTGGAATGCCCTCCTGAATAGAAAAAATCCGTAGAAACTTTCTACGGATTTTTGACAAAATAGAGTATCTTACAAACCAGGTGCTTGTCCTAATTCTGCTGCAAGCATCCAGACTGTTTTTTCAAGGTCTGCCTTAGCACCAACGAAGATATCATTGGTTACATCATCACCTTCTTCATCTGTTACATCCAAAGCTTTTTGGAAAAGAGTGATGAGGTAACGATAAATTTCAAGAACACGTTCCAAACTTTCTTCTACATTACGGAATTCTCCAACTTCTTCTTCGATTTCACTGTGTTGAAGGAATTCTGTCAAAGTAGAGTATGGTTTTGCCACCAAGTGTAATCAAGCGTTCGCTGATTTCATCAAGGTAACCATCAAGGCTATCCATGTATTCATCCATCTTAGGATGCCATACCATGAATCCACGTCCACGCATGTACCAGTGTACTTGATGAAGAGCGATATGTGCTACATACAAGTCTGCTACTGCTTGATTCAAAACTTCCTTTGTATTTACTAGCGCTTCTGGCGCTGATTTAGATAATGTTGTTACGTCTTTTAATGCATCTTTTTTCAATTCAACCATTTTTCTCACCTCATAATATTATTTTTGCAACCATATTTATTGATTACTATCTCAGTATACTACACCTAGTAGACAAAAGCAAGAAAAAGTGTAACTCATATTAAAAAGTTCTAATTGACTGATAATTTAAGAAAATGAGTGGCTATTTATCCTAGCTATTTTCACTGTTTTTACTAGAAAATTGACTTTGGTAAAGGTCATAATAGAAACCTTTTGCAGCTAGGAGACTTTCATGATTTCCTTGTTCGATAATCTGTCCATCTTTCAGCACCAAAATCTTATCAGCTTCCTGAATAGTCGAAAGTCGATGGGCAATAACAAAGCTTGTTCTCCCCTTCATCAAACGTTTCATAGCCTTTTGAATCAAGAGCTCTAAGCGGGTATCGACTGATGATGTCGCTTCATCAAGGATTAGAATTTTTGGATCCGCCAAGAGAGCACGCGCGATAGTTAACAACTGTTTCTGACCAAGAGAAATATTGCTAGACTCTTGGTTCATCTCCATGTTATAGCCACCAGGAAGAGTGCGGATAAAGTGGTCAACATTGGCCGCCTTAGCTGCCTCAACGATTTCTTCATCTGTTGCCTCAAGATTTCCAAAGCGAAGATTTTCCTTGATACTGCCTTCATAGAGCCAGGCATCCTGTAAGACCATGCCAAACTGGCGACGATAGTCCTGACGAGACAAGTCTCGAATATCTTGGCCATCCACTAAAATAGCACCAGCTGTCACATCGTAAAAACGCATGAGAAGGTTAATCAAGGTTGTTTTACCTGCTCCAGTAGGTCCAACGATAGCTACCATCTCTCCAGGTTCAACATCTAAGTTGAAATTACGAATCAATGGTTTGTTTTCCACATATTGGAAATCGACATTCTTGAAGCTAACTTGACCTGTCAATGGTGCTAGTTCTTTCACTTCAGCAGTTTGAACTTCTTCCTGTTCATCTAAAACTTCAAAGACACGATCAAGCGAAGACTTAGCACTTTGCATTTGCCCAGCTAACTGAGTGATATTTTGGATCGGCTGGCTGACTTGCCACACATACTGAACGAAAGCTTGCATATTACCAATCGTCAAGCGTCCCTGCAATAACCTGCAATCCACCTAATACTGCAACAATCAGGTAGGTTAAATCAGATACGATGTGAAGGGCAGGCATCATCAAACCTGAAATAAAGCTAGCCTTGAATCCGACTTGTTGCAATTCATCCGTAATCTTTTCAAATCTCTCTTGAGAGTTTTCTTCGCGTCCGAAAAGTTTTAAAACATTAAAACCTGTCAAGTTTTCCTGCACAAATCCATTCATTCGTCCCAATATAGCTGCCTGCTGTTTAAAGTACGGCTGCGAACGATTCAGAATTGTTTTAGCCCCAAAATAAGTTATCGGAATCGACAAGATAACAATGATAGCCAACTGAAGATTGAGATAGAGGACCATACCCATAACAAAAAGAATGGTAAAGACTGCATTAACAATCTGCAAGAAGGATTGTTGGAGTGCATTAGATACAGTCTCTACATCACTGGTAAAACGTCCCAGCAAATCTCCAAACTGGTGCTTGTCAAAGTAAGACACAGGGATGCGGTTGATTTTTTCGCTCATTTCATTTCGCAAATCCTGTACCATAGACTGCACCGCATTGGTCATGAAGTAGTTTGAGTAGTAAGACCCCAACTCATAAAAGAAGCCCACGCAAGAGATAGATCACCAGAATCACTGCGATATAGCTGGTATTAATACCCTGCTCCTGCAACACCATTTGCCATAGCAAGAAGATTGCTGGTTAACTCAGTGATAGCAAGTCCCAATACGAAAGGCTCGATAACACTCATAATGACGCTGACTATTTTCAAGAAGACTGCAAAGAAAACAGAGAAACGGTAGGCTTTTAAATAGCTCCATAGACGAGCTAGACTAGATTGTTGTTTCATCCTTTACCTCCTATTCTTCTGTCAGAGACGCATTTTTCAACTGCGACTCAGCAATTTCTCGATAGATGTCATTAGTTTCCATCAATTCTTCATGACGGCCACGACCAACGATTTCGCCCTTATCAAGGACGATAATCTGGTCAGCATCCATGATAGTTCCAACACGTTGCGCAACAATCAATACTGTAGCATCTTGAGTCACTTCCTTGAGACGACGGCGCAAGATAGCATCTGTACGGTAGTCCAAGGCTGAGAAGGAATCATCAAAGATATAGATATCTGGACCCTTGATGACTGCGCGGGCAATCGACAAGCGTTGCTTTTGACCACCTGATAGATTGCTTCCCCCTTCAGCCAGATGAGTTGCAAAACCTTCTTCTCGACTTTCGATAAAGTCTTTGGCTTGGGCTACATCAGCTGCTTGGTGCAAGTCCTCATGACTAGCGTCCTCTTTTCCGTAACGGAGATTGTCTGCGATAGTCCCTAGTAAAAAGCAAGGCTTTTTGTGGGAATAAAACCCAATTTTCTGGCGGAGTGATTTGAGACGGTAATCTCGGACATCAACACCATCGACCTTAATTTTCCCCTAGTGTAACATCATAAAAACGAGGAATCAATTGAACCAGAGTAGACTTACCTGAACCCAGTTGAACCGATAAAAGCAATGGTTTCTCCCGGTTTAGCAGTAAAGGAAATGTTATGCAAAAACAGGGACTTTCTGTTTCCCCAGGATAGGCAAAGGTCACATTATCAAATTCTAAGTAACCATGAGTTTCTGTTTCTTGAACTCCGTCCTCATTTGGATCAATGGAAATCGGGCATATCCATGATTTCCTTCAAAGCGCTCGCTAGATACAGCAGTACGTGGATACATGGTAAAGAGGTTTGACAAAAAAAGGAAGGACAAGAGAGCATGGAAACTATACTCGATGAAGGCCACCAAATCCCCAATCTGCAAATTTCCATGCTTCAGTGGATCAAGGGCAAACCAAACGATAGCTACAATCATAGCGATAATGATTTGCACAAATAGTGGCTCCGTCAAACCAGTCAATTTGAACAAACGATTGGAATTATCCGCATAGATTGCATTTTTCTCTTCGAAACGTTTTTCTTGGAAATCTTCACGAGCAAAGGCACGAATCACTCGTAGCCCCATCAAATTTTCACGGACATACTGGTTAATCTTATCCAGTGTTTTCTGTTGCTTTTCAGATAAGGGACGCGTTTTGACCGCCACATAAATGACTACTACAGCTAGAAAAGGAACGGAAAAAGCGACAATCCAAGCTAGTGAAGGACTGGTCAAGAAAATCATGAGAATACTCGATAGCATCATCATGGGAGTGATAACACCCAACTTAAGCGTTTGTTCTGCAAACTGCATGAGGACAAAGGCATCACTGGTAATACGAGTCACCAATGAAGAAACACCAATTTGTTCATATTCGTGATGAGAATACTCTTGCAGCTTTAGCATGATCATCATCCCGCATGTCCTTAACCATATTCGTGGTCAATTTACTAGCAGCATAGCATAGAACAACCCGCCCAGATGTCTCCCAAGACGATAATAACCAACATGATGATGGCCCAAA